>Ga0307509_10001540_pt1 | contig 38806 bp, 51 predicted proteins | sample 10_EM_MG_FD_202245 | JGI IMG/M metagenome (GOLD analysis project Ga0307509, IMG submission 202245) | Populus trichocarpa ectomycorrhiza microbial communities from riparian zone in the Pacific Northwest, United States - 10_EM | ecosystem: Host-associated > Plants > Roots > Unclassified | place...
TGACGAACAGGCATTAACCAGTGTTTTTTGTTACCCTACTTTGACGAATTTGAATTTTCATTGGCCAAATACCCCTGTTCGTCACCCGCTGATATTCGTCAAGACCCCATGAGGGACTGTAACCGCGGGTGAGCAGCAGCGACCGGTTGCGTTTTAGAGTGTGAGGACGTGGTAAACACAGAGTACCGGCATGGTATCGTGGATGCTTGTCCTGGGAGAGTGGGTTTGATTGTGGCGGCTTAAGGTGGACCGGGATTGGGTTGTAGTCTCGGAGGGTAGTCGAATTACCGGATCCCCCGGCCAAAGGCGCCCTCGTGTATGCCATGTGTACTCGTACACTGCCGAAACAGTAGGGCAAATCTTGCCGGATACACCACATTGCCCTGGAAACCCGTTAAACCCACCACCAGATGATGCGACCGAGGCCACCTGACTAAACCGCAATAGGCTTAGCGGATTAGGTTGGCAGGATAGCGAACACCAGCCCACGATGTCCAACTCAACTCGCCCAAGCTACGCTATGTGCTACACTGTACGGGGAACATCATTTCTCTCTCCTGGGCGTTTGGTCCTAGATTCCGAGATTAGGGGTCTTCAGGGGCCGGTAGGTTTAACGAGTTTTTACGGTATCTCCATTGAGGGGGTACCTGTACTCGTACAGTACGTCAACAGCACTCAAGTGGCGGCAGAAGAAAAAAAAAGGAAGGGCATCTGGCATCTCCCGCCTTATTGGAGGCTGGAATTTCTCGTAGGTGAGTAATATTCGCGAAGCGTCGATCATCATTGGCAGCTACTTCGCGGCCCCCCCAATAGAGCTTGTAGCAGTGGATGGAATTGTTTATGGGGGGTTTGTTTGAGGGATGGTAATTCCCGGGACCCCCACTCTTCTCTTGATCAATAAATGGTTGGAAGGTTTGAATATTTGCTGGTGTTCCAGCGAATCCTGGAAATAGACTCGAGCGAGAGACGGAAGGCGCGGCGGGGAGAAAAGATGAAAGAGAGAAAAAAACAAAAAAGATAAAAAAAAAACCTGTTCTTTCCTCCAGCGTAATCATCGTGTGATGCCCAGCAGGACGAACGAACGAAACGGGGATGTAGTGGCTTGCTACCGGACGGTACACGAGGGCGTTCTTTCTTTCTTTTTCGTCCGGGAATCGTTGCGATTCGCTAACAGTGTTTCGGGATTACCTCGTCCAATCATGGGGTATCGTTCGGATCACGGGTTTGTCTTGTGCACAGTAATGGTTGAACCTCGTGATATCCGTAGGATTATTTCTTGCAGGTTTCTGGCTAATGTTTTGATTTGATGGGATGGGGGATAGTGTTTGACGGAGTTTTTGGCGAATTAGGGAGAATAAGGGCTGAAAGTGTGGTACTGATTCACAGGATGTAAACACTTCTCTGCTCGCTGTTTGACGGTGGGGGGTCTGATTACTCAGATATATATATGGTGCTTACCAATGTGCCGGTAAACCTCTGGGGTCGCAGTAACGACAACACCGCTGGAGCAGAATAGGTAGGTGGTGAAGTCTCATATGTAAAGACAAAGGCCAACAATGGACCAAGCAGAGAGAGAAAGAGACAGAAGAGAGGTGGGACGGAAAAAATAGTGATATCCCTCCACCCCCGTTCCAGGCTCCACTGGTAAGGTATCCGGTATCACTCATATATCTGCGGGAATGACCACTTCATCTGTGTAGTCTTAGCTTTCGGATCTATCGGTTCTCTCCTTACTTACCGGTACTCTTCCTCCCCTTCCAGCAACCTACACCCGATGGACAAACAGGCTTCCACCGGCCTCTCACCGCAGCATACACAGTGAGCATCATTTTGCCATATAGCACAGTATGACCCTCACTTAGTCTTGGAATGTAAGTACTTTTTACACCCCTATCCAATAAGCAGACACCCACAACCGCCCGGGAACCGGCAAGCGCAAACCTTGGTAAAGGTCCCCCCCCACCCCCCCATCCACCTGCCCTCCGTGCAGGATCCACCACAACATAACCCCCCGCCCACTCCCCCCTCATGTCTCCAAAGAAAAATGAAATGAAAAACGCCATACTTGTCTGTCTCGGCTTACGCGCATACTCGATCTGCTCGAGTATGATATTATGTAGGACTTGTTTAGGATTAGCTGGCAAAAACGTGGCTGCGAGTGATGTTGCGTGACGTGCGGTGACTGGATCTAAGTAAGTCACGTACCTTCAGTAACTGTTTTGGTGGGAAAAAGAAAGTAAATTGGAGCCAAGATCTGCATCATGGCAGCCTTTATCGGTGGATTGGAAATTGGGGGTCTGGGGCGGGGGCCGGGTGAGAGGATTTTTTTAAAGTTAAGTTCAAGAGTGCCGAGTTGGGGGTTTTATTTTTCTCACTATTGCTTTGGTGGTTGTAGTGACTGGTTTTCAAGTTGGGTTGGGGGAGAGTGTGGTTGCCCTGTTGTGTTGTTTCGGAGAGTTGGGATCATCAATTGGGGGGACAACTTGTGGCTTGTGTGAATGTTTCTTGTTGGTTATGATAGGATACTGTCGCTGATTCATTTTGAAAGAATAAAGTTATTAGAACTCTTATAAATTAAGCCTCTCGGTAGGAGTTGGAGTGTACTGGGCCTTGTATCTCATCCCGTTGATTCTTCATACAGGTAGGAGTTACTGTACCCTCTAGTACCACACTCTCACTCACCCCATCACCACCGAGGGTGGATTTACTCGAGCACCTAGCTTATCGCGGCAACCAGTACGGTAGAACCAATGCCTCAAACGACTCCAAGTACCACCGCAGCTAACCATAGTCACCGTACACCAACTCCCTACCCACTAACGCACCTTGCGCCAAATAACTACCGCCTCCATCATAACCACCACCGCCGTAGCCATCCAATATCCATAACTTACACCGCACCTGCAGGAACCGTAACAGGCGGTTTCAGATCCGTCTCTCTCGAACATTCCAGCACCCAGAATATCCCATCCTCGGTATTTCGGCCCTATCGTATACGAGTTCATCCACCGTCTCGGATAGCGAGCGACGAATTGTTGGGGTATCGCCGGAGCCCGGAAGACGCCCTCGAATTCGGTAGGGTCCCCCCCGGGATTGCGCACATTGCCAACGGGGAGATTTACCGCGCTAGGGTGCGGGCGAGAAGACGGGGGGGTGAGTTTGCCGGGGGTTTATTTTTCGATGGGGGGGGTTTCCCGGCCGATGAAGTCAGGCCTGGTTCTATTGGCGATGGGGATTATTACGCTGGCGAAGGCGATGGCGAGAATATGAGCACGATCTCCCATACGAGTACTTGTAGTTATCCCATTGCGCAAGGGCTTGAGTGCGGGATTTGTATGCGCAGGGAAATAAGCGTGCAGTTCCGAGAGTGTTCTCATGCTCTGTGCGCTCCATGTGCGGAGGCTCTTTGGAAGTCTAGGGCGTCTTTGATCAACCCTTGTCCGGTATCTTTTCCTTGCCATCTGTGTAGGGCTGAGATCAGGGAGGTGGGTAAGTTGCGAACCAGGGTCCCCGGATTCGGGGATCCCTGTCGGCATGGGAAAAGGAGGTTCACAGTGTGGAAATGGGAAGGATTATGGGAGTGGGCTTCGGGAGGTAAGGAGGATAAGAAAAAAAAGTCACTACAATCAGCCCTGACAGGGCTGGCGAGACGCTTGGGTAGGAGGTTGGCTAATGCAAGTTTTACTAATGGGAGGGGTTCACAGGGTCTTTAAAAAATTTGATTTGCGGTTTTAGTGCATTTGTTAGAGATTATTGAGGGGTGGGAGGTATATGGTAAGCGCGATGTTTGGATTTTTATTTTATTTTCATTAGGCTAGAGCAATTATAATAGGCACGTTAGAATCGAGTAACCGTGTTGTTCCGGCATTGCTGGACTTCTTCTATCATCTTCACCGCGAAAAGCCAAGCGTCTCCAGGAAATCTGGCGGATATATAGTGGTAATTGGGGTCAATATGAGAGAATGGTCTTGTGGAATTTAATCGTTAGAAATTGGGTGTACAGTACTTGTTGAAGAGTTTAACAAGGCATCTTACGATTGGCTTAATGGACCACATTTATATTGTTCTTTTTTATTGAGTACTTTGGAAACCTACATTGGAGAGTGAAGTCGGTCAATTAAGGTGTCTCGATAGTTTGGGTAGTTCCGAAGAAACTTACATCCGAAGCGCAAGATCTACGCGCTCCATAAGTCTTGTAATACCCACCAAGGAGCCATGCCTGAGACACGACCCAGGCAACTTGCTCCATCCAGTAGGGCAAAGTTGATGTTTCGACATCATGGAGTAGACTTGGCCCTTTGGCGTCCGTGGATCCGGGCGCCGGTGGGTAAGTGGCGTTTGATAGGGCTACTACTCCATGGCAAATGGCCCCGACAACCCTTGAGGGTTCTGGATATCCACTGGATTAATAAATTATCCGAAGGCAGTAATTTAGTTTCTGTTTAACAAACCATCGCCCATGATTGCATCCCTAGATCGTTTGACTAGTGGCCAGTACTCCCTTAAACGAAGATGCAAAGACTCAGAGTCTAGGTATTGCCTTATTGGCTTATCGTGGCCTCCGGGTAGGAGAACGGCATCTGGATATTAGTTAGTCCGTTAAACATATGTCCAACTTTCGCTTAGTGGTTCTGCCCCACCGTAAGGGACCAAACTAAATTCTGGCTTCGACCACGCCAAGGGATTCTTGTGTGCCTCACTATCGGCCATCTCGCGATAAGCCGCCCCGGCTTCTTTACTAGCGCCCTGGGTTATATAAGAGACCACTTTCAGTCCTAGGAGACCGTAATTCCGACTCACCAAAAAGGCGGCGAACAAGCTGTTAGCTAGCAACCTCTCATCCGCTTTCGCTACGTTCCCATTCTCCGTTGCGAAGGTTACCTCCCAGCCGCTATCTCTAAATTTCTTCCATGGGACTGCGACCTCCGTAGGGTCTTGGCCCTCGTCTGCTAAGAGTATGACAGCCTTGGGTGGGTGCAGGGTGTTTGGTGGTAATTGTATTGAGGACATGGCAAATTTTCTTCCGCAGTGTGAACGAAGGTTAAGCGTCTTTGGGTTTGCCCATGAGGCTCGGGAGGGGGGACCTTTGATGTAATAGCTGGAGGTAGCCCTAACCCTTGAGCATGTGATACGGGTCGTGGCCGATATCAGGACTTCAGTTAACTTATGTCATGCTTGCGCTCAAATCAAGTTATGTATGATGATCAAGGGGAAAAACGCACCAGGATCTGATGCGGGTTGCACGGTGGCTTGGTTTGCGCGCAAGTCGACGCAGGCAAGAAATTCTATCACTGATCATACTTGAGTAAACAGGTACCGTGCTGTACTGTATTGTACCAGTACAGTACCGGGAGTGTGGGTTGCTCCAAACCCGTTCAAAGTTGAACATGTCTCACTACGGCTGAGGAAAACCATAGCGACCCGAAGGAGTCTCTAGGATCTTAGGGTGTAGCGATTAGACGCGATGGAGAAAACAGCGAAGCACGGTTTCCTGCTTGCCGTGGAAATTGGGAGTTCGATTGAGCTTAGCGACAATCCACACTTGGCTAGTTCTGTAGGAGACTACTCCGTCAGGGCGTTTAGGGAGCATTCCTGCTTGGGAGTGAGTAGCTGCGGTTAGAGGACTATAAATGCGGGCTGGAAACATATCTCTAAACACAACCGAGTGAGAGGTACTGTACCCGTAGGCCCCTGTATATCTCGTAGTACGACGCTGGCTCGATAGATTAGTACTATCTAGTTCTCTAGGTATGATTGCTATGCAGCTCAAATGTACGCCGTTTTTGTTCTATCATATTGGGGGTTCCGAATTTGGTAGCAATCATAAATTAGTATCAACTAAGAGTGGTATTGACAAGAATCATCTGGGATAAATCCCCGGGAAGGAGAGAAAATAAAAATATATGAGAAAAGGGAGGAGAATATGAATGAATTATTTTTTTTTGTTAGCGCGTCTGCTTAAACCGCTCTACTATCGCAGGAATATTCCTCGGAAATTGCTGGCCATCCCAAACGCTCTCAAAGTCCGGCTCGTCCTCCTTCGTCTTTAGGTGCCTTCTCCATGCAGAAAGACATACACCAACTAAGATTATAAGCGCCACTAGTGACGCTACCGAAATACCAGCCGCTGTTGCTGGCGATAGCGAAAAATTACTCTCCGGCTTGGATCTAGAAATGGTGCCTTTCCGGGAGAGTACTCTCGATTAGTCTTTTTTTGAGAACCAAGTTTTAGTGGGTGCTGATTTTGTTGAGGGATTTGTCCCTGAGGAGGGCGTATTGAAAGGCTTACCAGTAGGTATTTTATCTGTGGAGGCTTCAAGCGTGCTTGGGGTGACGGCTTGAGCTGGTTCAGAGGAAGAGGGGGGCCTTTCTGTGGGTGTATATGTAGTGGTTGCTACGAGCAATGGGACAAGTTAGCCAACGGTCTCACTGAGGTTCAAATTCTGCCTGCCGAAGGGAGGAAATGCCTTTAACTAATCCTTCCGATCTGGATATTTCCACCCCATGTCCATTGGGGTTGCACAAACATTTGATAAAAATGTCTTGAGTGTCTGAGCCAGAAATGCTCACATCCGTCTCCAGCTGCCCAGACTTAGTACATGCCTTATCTGGGACAGCAACTTCACATAGCTGGGAGAATGAGGAACGGCCGGACTCGTCGGGCAGGGCGGCTAGTTGACAAGCGGAGGAGCAATCTGGCTTGGGAGGGCTAAGCCGTTGGGGAAGTAAAAGGTTAGCATCCAAGGTTGGTCCTGCAACCCCCCTATCAACAACTAAGAGGAGGAAAAATAATAGAGGGAAAATGGAAAGGGAAATGGAGATCATGACTGAAGGGCTGGTTGGTGGAGAAGAAAAAGGAATCGTGGTGCTCAGAACCATGGGAAGCAAGAGAGGAGTGTGGAAAATCAGAAAAGAGAACGTTCTCTGTTGAGCCTGCAGTGGAAAGCTTGGTGGGCTTGGGGGAATAGAGCGCTTTCTAAATTAGGGGAGGGTTTTATTCGGGGCCGAACAGCTAACATTATATTGGAACATGGGGGTGTGTTCAATAGAATTTTGGGGGATCAGAGAAATGATAAAATCTAGGAAACAGGGCTGAAAAGGGACAGTGGGTGATACGTTAGAGAAAAATTCTAGGGTTTGGTCTGGAAATTAAATGGATTCCAGACATGACAGCGGTTAATGTTTTCATTCAATTTCAGGCTCCATTCTTGGTAGTTCTAGGATTCTATAGAACAACGGTGGGAGGAAGATCACCAAGATGGGCGCGCTGAAAGGAAGTGAAGAGGATGATAGCCTGTTAAAAACTAGTTATATAGTGGAAAATAAAACCTGTCTTATGTTTATAAATGCACGATTACCCTCCGGGGTTGCGGGTGAGAAGCTCGCCTACATAGCATGGCTTTATAGAAGCACCCCCTTTGTATACGACTCTCCCCATACGTACCTAAGCCTGATGTCTAAGGGGCTGTTTGGTATGGTGACGTTTGAATGGGAAACATACTCAAACTACGGTTTCGAAATAGTAATTTGAGTGGTATGCGCTGCCAAACATCTCAGGTAAGGTGTGAAAGTTCGGGCAAAAAGAGAAAATTAATACTCAGTGGAAGAAGGTAATTTTTAATCAAGCGAGCATGATATTATGGTGGTAGTGAGCAAAACTTGGATTGGGAATAGGATTTATTGGTTGGGGTAACTTTGGTAACGGAAGCTGGCTAAACAAAAAGAGAAATATATAGACATCAATTATCACTCGCACTCCCTCTAGATGTAGCAATTATGCCGAAAAAAAAAGTTACCCTACAAGTTCGCGATTGAGGAGACTGCCTCCAGTGTAGTCTATTTTGTTCATAAACCTTTAAAAAATTCATCGGGAGAAAATGTGACTTTCCACATTTCTTTCGCCCATTCATGACTTTCTGCTGCCTCCCTCGCTAGCTCAATAATAACCTCGAAAACGCTATTCTCGAACCGCAGTTTCAAAGCTTCGGAAACCACTGTTCGGAGACAGAGCACAGTCAAACACATCAGCGCACTCAAGCGTCGCCCTGCCAGACAACTCCCAAGTCTTTGCTCAACCAGCTTCCGGTCACATGTCGGGGATCGAAAATCTCCCTGTTGTGAGGAAACCTGATATATCAGCACTGTCTGAAACGCGATCTCTCTTGTAGTAAAAGGTATTATTACTTGGCGTTAGATTTCATAGTTCAAGACATCGTTTCCCGGGGTAATTTACGGTGCTAGGGGCATTCAAAGTTAAAAACGAAGACAAAAGTTAGCTTTCGGAGTTGTTTCTCTTAGCTGAGTAGGCTGAGGGAAACTCCGAAAGCTTATCAGCAAGCGACTATATAGCTGAGTACTGCTTAATGCTTCCACAATGGCTATATTACTTATTTTCTTATTTTCTTATTTTATTTGCCCAGATGTTCTCCTACGGAATCAATATCTCTATTACTTTTCCTATGAAGTTGTACTACTTTTCATCGCTGTTGATTATTGATAAGAGGATGTGATCGATGAGAAGCCTTAATGGTCGACAGCTCCTATCAGTATTTCAAGTAATTAATTTGTGCCCATATATATATACTTAGGCTTTTTTTTATGAACCTCTCAAATATGTTACTCACTTTCTGTCAACACTATTGGATAATTCTGTAGAGTACTCTAATGCATGATCCGGCCCTTACGAGTACTTTCACTGCAAATTCTTGTTTTAAGCTTTGAATACCCCTAGTAGAGCATGGTAATGTACGGGGTTGTTCGAACATTACAGTCCAAGGGAAAGGTAATGTTTCCTCCCTGGCCCTGGAGACCACATGGGCTCGTGGCGCGCGACTTAAGCATTGGGTCGAATATGATAAGAGTAAAAGGCAAACACTCCCGTACCGTGAAAACCCAGATAGAAAAAAAAAGTGTTAGCAAGTTGTACTTGGTTAGGCACCAAGTTGCCGTTGGGAAGCAAGTCCACTCCTCTCGCCCTTAGCCCAACTTAGTGAATCTTGATAGGGACTGAGCAGTACACACCGCCACCCCGGGAGGCCTAGACTTCTTATCCTAGATCGCACGAAACTGTCCGAATAATTAGCTGTCCATTACACTAGTTACTCATACTGGTGCGAGCTAGGCTGATTCGAAGGATCAAGCATTGAAAACCCAATCACTATGGAAAACGTCGTAACAACAGCAACAACAGTAAATCGGGAAAGGGGAAATATCAAGCCTTCGCATTTGACATTTTCTATAAGGATTGCCGCACAGGTGGGGGGGGGGGCATGCCGGGAGATCAAACGAAGAGATAAGTGTTGGAAAAGCCATGCAATTGGGTGTACACTATCCGACCGAGGAGTTTGCAAGCTCCAGCACGTGGGCTGATGTTTTTTTTCCTTTTCCTTTTCTTTCGTTTTTTTTGTATTCTCCTTGAATTTCTTCCCATGATACGGCTGCTGCAGGAAAATCCTACTCGTAGCATGCGTTCTATGGTACTACCTGCAAAATCCTAATGATGTTGAAACTTGGAGCACCCGGTCCAGTACAGTACTGCTAGTCAAGTAGACATCCTATGCAAAAAATAATAATAATACAAAACGATAAGCAACCAGGAGCCCAAGCACAGAGTTTGATTACGTAGGCTGTCAGTGGAGCGTAAAGAAGGCCGAGAATCAAGATTGTCTCCAAGTTGTGTGCTTCAACTACTTGAGTACAGTGCTCGCAATTGCCTGGCGTTTGTGAGCACGGCCAGGGCCGCACATGCTCGCATATGCTGACCTAGTTGTGTTCACAAACATCATGCGATTGCGAGTACTGGTACGGTGCAACCACGGCCCTTGATATTCTATTGTTCCTGTCAATAAATGTATAATCTCTTGAAATCCGCCGTCCCTGTCAACCCTGTAACCTCGGGATACTGAGTCAAAAGTTCTTTGAGCTGATATCACAACCCATAGCAAGATTTGTGACCGGTCGGAGGCACAGTACCGGTATTTCCTCGTGAAATTTACTATCGCCGCCAGTCCACAATCACAATTGGTTAAGGCTGACGAGTTAGCGGAATTGGGAAGCCCAGCTAATGAGTCAAGCTCATCATGAAATCTAGTCATTTACCCTGCCTAGGAATTCAATAAATTAGCCATGTAGGTTGTTCAACGGTTGAGTTGTGGAGCGAGGGATTATCTAAGGGCTCATGCTCACTAGAGCTAGGTTTTGGGTGGCTACCGCCGATTCCAAGATGCGGCTTATTTATGGAATTCTATGCGATTCATACACCAAACTTTTGCAAGGGCTTTTGTCTTTGATTCAAGAGATTAGAAGGGTGCCGGAGATAGGAATTTCACAAGCACAGACGGTAGTGTAAAGAAAATGTCCACTTTTCAAGAGTTCTCAATATACATAGTCATTTTCTGTTGTGGTTTCATTTCAGCATATCAGCTAATAGTAAAACACAATGAGACCTCATAAGCTCCTCACGATTTCGCTGTGAGGCTGGTGTATTGTTAGGAGTCTTCCCCGTCCAGCGTTGTTTTGTGGGTATTGGCGATCTTGATGGTAGGGCTTCCGGTGCAGATGCCCGGCAAGAGAAAACTAATGCAAAGACGAAAGGCAAAGGAAACTGAGAGGTGGAGGCCTGAAGACTGTGATAAATTGAATTGATCTTCTCATGAAAAATGATAAGTTTAAAGACAAAAGGACGGTCTTGATAAACAAAAGGAAACCTCCACGATGCCTCCTTACTCCCCCATGGAATTCCTCCGGTGATCAAAAAAACAAGAGTGCCTCTACCTAAGCCAGTGGCTTGCTCAACTACGTAAGAGCTCGTGCGATCCACGGCAGGGCATGCAAAACTGTGAAAGCTATCGACAGGTTCGACAGTTTTAGTTGGGTGGTCTATATAGGGGAGAACTGGGCAGCTTACTTGACCTAAATCTTACGAGATTTGGGCCGGCAGTCTTTCTGGCCGGATTCTTGACATTTCTTCAGTTCTTCAAGCCATGCGAGCATGGCGGCGTCCAACATGGGCATCTCCGATGAGGCAAAGTGTTCCAGTGATTGCGCATGTCCCAGCAATAAACTGCCCTGTATGATTACCGACGAGTGCCTTGGCCCATATGTACGCTACTAAATTAGCGGTGATTACCGAATGGATGGGACAAACGTGCAAGAATTGATGGCAGATCTAAACGGTGCCATAGGTTTGGGTCGTCTAGGTCTATGCAAAGTCAGCAAGCCAGCACCCATTATTCTTTGATTGAAAATTCTGACCGAGTTGTGTGAGATATTTGTTTCAGGGGCGGTGTTTTTCTTGGTTTTTTGAAGGGGCTTAGATGAGAGGTGTTGAAGCTTTGAGTTTGGCAACTGGCTGCTGGCTCGGGAGAGAGTCAGGAGGTTATAAGTGGAAAAAAAGCGGCCACTGTCCTTAGGTATGTTAGCCTACGCGAGTACTGTTTGCTTTACAGCTTCTTGTAGGATGGCGAGATTCTCGGGTTGTCAGAGCAGTTGCCCTCTTGCCCTCTTGGCATTAATTTTTCCGAATCTACAGCACGGTACTCGAGAACAAGTATAGTGCGTTGACAAAATTAACCGCGATTCAACGATTGATGGCAAAGCAACCCTCCTCATCATCCTGCACTTTTAACACCACTTAAAGAAATTTCGCTAGCTCAAATATTAATTTCTACTATGTATCCTACCCTATAATTGTAACATTTCTTCTTCTTCTTAGTTTTAAGGATAGAGGGGTTTGTGGGGGAGTGTTGTTGTCATGGCCCAAGTTTTTCCCTCTTGGTTGAAACGCGGTTAATTTTGTCAACGGACCATATCATACCGGTAGGGTACAGTACTCGTGCCGGCATGGTCCACAATGCTTTTTAAATTTTCTACTACAGTCGCACCTCGTTATAACGAATGCCAAGAATTCAGGTTCTTTCATTCGTTATAGCGAGGTTTCAGAAGAAATTCCTTATAGCGAGGTCTGTTTGTATGGGAGCAGGGGTGTAATTTTTCAGAAGGTTCATTCGTAACAGCGAGGTTCCCGTATAAAGCGTTTCGTTATAGCGAGGTGCGACTGTATCATACACTTTTCTGATTTGTTCCTGGGATTGGGGTTTCTCTTTTGGGTTAAGCCTTGTCTTAAGTGGAGGCATGTGTGCTTGTACCCGTTGCCACAACTGAGGATTTGTGATATATCTGATTCTCTAAAGCGAAACTTTCAGTCTCGCAACTCGAGAATCTCGCGATCCTACAAGAAGCTGTACCCCTAGTGGCTGACGGGGGGGAAGCACTGACCGACCACCTGAGCTCCTGGCACTGATCCTAGACAAAAAAGAACAAACACAAAAAGGTGCCGGGGGTCCGACTAACAAAGGCAATTCCAGCATCATACTCGAGTACCTGTAGTGCAAACCGTGCCCCAAAACGGTCATCTGAAACTACTATAGTTAACCACAGCAGCGAACTTTTCCAGAAAGAAATCATCGAGAGGAAGCTACGGTACGAGTACTTCAACAGAGGGGAGGCCGGTGATACTATCTCGTCTCCTCCGGCGTCGCGAGATTCTCGAGTCGTGAGAGTGGCGGGGTCGCTTACCCTCTTGGCAGCGTTTTTTCCCGTCTGAGCGCCTCTGTTGATATATCAGCAGTAAACATTCATTCCAGGCTCATGGTATGATACTGTACAGTAGACCTCTGTTTGCTTTCACTGTTTGTCTTACCATCACTCACTCACTCTATTTCAGGCTAAGCCTTTGTATCGGGTACATGCACGCTTCTGTACGGTACATTAGCTTTTATCCCTGTTTTTATGCAGCTGCCCTGGCGGCTCGAGAATCTCGCGACGGTGGAGCAGATTGTACATTGTTTTCAAGAGTAGGTGTTGCATGAAAAAGTAGTTCAAGATCGAAAAAAAAGGGAAAACTTTGGCAAAAGTGGAAGAAGTGATAGAATGTACCTAGTCACAGGCTGACAGATATCGTACTGTCAGTCTTACGAAACCGTCCAGTCCGTACTTCTTGGAGGTAGGACGGGACGGACCGCTAGTGGTGCTATAGTCCGTCCGTTTTGTGCTCCATAGACGGACTAGGGAAGACGGAGGTAAGATAGGACGCCCTAAAGGACCTGGCAGGGCTCCGCCGACTTTTTCTGTTACATCTTTTCCGCCGATACACTCAGACACTTCTAGTCTATAATTTCATCTTGGAGAATCTCTCGAAAATTTCCATCTATCCCACTAAGAGTCAGCCTGCGTAGTATCCGTACCATGGCTTTGTTGCGGCATCACCGATATATTGAAAGCGAAAGATTTTTGAAGGAATAAATTGGTTCAGTCTTACCTTCACACTCGGAGTACTTGACTATCTATTTAATTTTCTTCTCTCTCTTGCAGGAATATCCCCAACCGTGTCCGCTACCTGAAATCATAATATTTCCATTAATCCTCATGTCTGGTTTCTTCCTCTGATACAATTTTCCTTGTATTCGGCGATCCTTGACAATTCCCACAAGTATTGGCTCCAACCCTAGCAAACCTTGATCACTAAGATCCGGTATTCCCTAATTAGTGCCAATTCCGAAAATACCCCAAGCGTTCCTGCTTCACTTAGCCCCAGAGGGCCATACACAAAGTTGTTCTTTCCACCTCCAACTCCTCTGGACTCGATCGGTCTTCGAAAAAACCTTCTCCTCATCAACAGCCTTTGAACGAGCGGGTCTGCACAGCCCACTGCACAGCCGGAAATTATGACCTCCCGAGTGCGATGCGTTTCCTCCTTGTCCAAGCCTACATCCCCAGCCCCTACTGACGGGCCAGACCGAGCAGGTTATTCACCTCCGCCTACCCATGCCAAATTCGATCCCAAGTGCGGGGACGGGGGATCGGGTCGAGGATGGGGATATCTTCATATCCCAGTCGAAGAATATAGTATCATGGTCGCTGCCGACGCAGGAGTTGATGTCTGTGGGAAGGGTCATTGCGCCGGCTGGGGATGGTTGTATGTGGAGAGGGAGTGGACACAGAAAATCTGGAGTATATTGAGGACCCCAGGATCTGCGGGGGCAGGATTGCTGGCGATGTGATTATGCTGAGGACTGCGGGGCGGGAGAACCGGGTTTTGGAGGAGGGGGAGGATGGATATCCTCAGCCATCACTCAGGTATTCCCCTGCCGCCCGTACTCCCGACAACACCGGCGTTGGCAGCGGCGCTCAAGCCAAAAGATAAATTGACAACAGCCCTCTTCAAAGTGGCCTTCTCCTTCGGCCTTTCGCAGAGCACGAAACTCGCGGTGCTAGAGTCCATGCTCCTCTCTCGCGGCTCGAAGTTCCCCTTCACGCGCTCCTTCATCTCGGGCAAGACTGGCGAGCTGCTGGAGTTCTGCGCTCCCTGAACCTCTACACTGAGCTGACCGACTCGCTGCCGGACATATTCTGTGACTCTAGGCACGAGCTCGGACTCGAGGATATTGTGGTGGTGTCGGCAACGGGCTGAAGGTTGATGTGTGCATTTGACAGTTGAACACGAAGCTGGATTAAGCTTGCGGCATTGTTAAGAGGTTCTTAGGGAGAGGCTGAGAGAGAGGCACTTGCTCCTGCTCGAGTGGATGCTCATCATCTTGGTTACAATTGAGGTTGGCTTCGAGGTGCGTAGGCGGTAATCGGTGACGAGTGAGTCGGAGTATCAGCTTTCCGTTTATATTGCGGGTAGGAAATGGTAAACAATCTCCAATACAGTTCTATACTCTGCGGTGTCTGGCTTATCCTCCAAGGTTCATGGTATATTGGAATAAATACACAAGCACTAGTATTTCAATATGCAACCTGTTGAATCAACATTGTGTGATGGGAATAAAAAGGACATAAGAAAGCAACAAATAGCTGTAGTAAGCCTCAGTCGCGAACTGCGTTATTGGGAGACCTTTCGGGGGTTGTCCCTTTCTTCTCCGTCCAATAATTGTCAATTCGTTTTCATCTCTAAGGATATATCTTCCCCTCTTTGGCTGCATCTTTTTGATTTTCCTATCCAACAGGCAATACAACACTCACGTATATGATTGGAGACCACCTCCTGACGTGGAGCTGGTATGAAAAGGTTATAGTCCCCTATGTAATCCATGGCCACCCACCGTTACTCCTAGTCCCCTGCAATCCACCCTGTCAATGGTCGTCACCCCACAGTCCCCCGCAGTCCCCTACAGTCCCCAATCTACAGTACTCGTGGTCGGGGTAAGGTGCGGTATTGGAACAAGCCAATGCGAAATTTCCTTCATTCAGATCCCAAGATACCTATGAAGGGAAATAACCGCTCTTTTTTTTTGTTCCTCGCACAGACATTTGCCTCCCCGTCTGTTCCTATACTTTACCCCTACTGCCAGTACACCTGCCCGGATGTCTCAAGTTGTCGCGCCCTTCGCCCTTCATGACAACGGCCTTCTTTAGATTTCGAGGACGAGAACGACATCCCTTTCGCCGTCCAGTCCGGCCTAGGGCTCTTGACAGTCCGTCCTTCGGGCCCTGTGGGCCCCCCAGAGCGCTGGGAACACCGCCCATCCGCTCCAGTATGTACTATATCACGATGTGGAAGAAGACTCAGTGATAACCATAATGTATTCGCAGCGCCCACCTCCCCAGTATGCAAATTCATAACAAGTCATACAATAACGAGTTCTCCCCTCAGTTGACCCCAATACCACCACCCCCCCTTCAGCAAAAGGGTGCCAACTTTTAAGTCTGACCAGCCAACCAGATCAAATAAAACAAACTACAAATGTGATAAAAACAAACTAAGAACGAAGTTCGGCCCTACTCACCGTAGGGCACTCATAACGCGCGAGCCAACTTCCTCTCCACCTTTTCCTGCGCCAATTCCTCCAATATATCATCTAACCTCTCTCTTCCATCCTCTTCCAACCCATGGAAATTCATTCTATTTTCTACCATTTTTTCCTAACCTCGTAGTTTAAGCTAGTGAAATCCTTTAACCTCTGCCTCACTACTCATGCTGTTCCCTTCCCGAAATGGCCAAATCTGGCAGGGTTGCTACCGGCAAGCCACCAATGAGGGTACACCCTCTCAACCGGTGGAGAGCAAGGTTGCAACGAAGGGGGGGGTTCGATCAAAAATGGTAGGAGGACTAGGGGTGCGCTTTTTCGAACCGGGGGTTATAAGATAGAACCCCTTCTAACAAAATGGTAAGCAATGATATTTGAAAGCAGTTGGAAGCAAAGAAACTAATGAAATGATAGGGAAGGGGAGGAAAATGTAGCAGAAGGAGCAAATAAACTGGCACCAGTGCCCCGCTTCCACTGCTTCCAAGCAATAAATACTCACACAGCTGGGTCGGAGGTAGAAATTCCCATAAGAGTTCCTACTATTTTTGCTTGCTAAGAAATTAAAGAACCCCCCCCTTCAATCCCTATTTTCGGAAGCCCCGATACAATCCCCTCCCCTTCTAACCCCCCAGGTTCGATTATCGAAGGCCTTCTTTGCAACACTGGCGGAGAGAGCCTTCGTTTCCGCCCTTGTCAAGGGAGTCGATAGGCACTGTGATGTCCGTAGAGGATTTGTACTCCCAATAACATCCCACAGTGCAGGTGAACCGTTCGTCCTGCCTAGCAGCTTCCTCAAATGCCGTAAGGGATTGTGCAGTTATGGCGAAATCGGCATCCGAAGTTCGAATATACGCACCGTAGAATAGCAATGCCCCGTCCCTAACGAGAGCAAAGTCCTCCACCTACTCCTCACCAAACGAGGCTCCAACATCCTGCACAGCAGCAGCCTCGAGATCCTTGGATTGTCAATGGGAATCCTCCTTGAACCAGAATCCAAAGTCCTCGCCAAGTGAAGGAACAAATGGGACAGGCTTCTAGCCGCGCCGCTACATATAAGAAGGAAATGCTGCATTTTCTGTGTATTGATGAGTTGGGCATTAGCCTCCAGGTAATAAGCGGAATCTTTTCGGTAGTAGCGAAAGGATCATCAAATTGGGGTAACTTTGGAGTAGGGGTGACTGCCCCTCAACGGGAGTGAAGCGTTTCTCAATTCGTCGAATGAAATCCCCAGTAAGCCGTTTTAAAGTCATGAAAGTAGCAGGGCACAAAACAGATCAAATTAGAGTGCCTCGATGGGCCAGTTAGCCGCTCGGCGAGCACGATTAGTAGGGTTTGACCATATCTAGTCGCTTAGCCGGAGTGCCAGGTGATTCAGCGGCTATGGTATGAACTTTCCAGTCACCTCTCCCCTTATAATCCCATCTCTTCTCCCCATCCCATCCCTTATCGCCCTCTCCCGACCCACCATCCAAATACGTCCCCATGGCTCTAGAACAAGCTCCAGACCAAGCTCCTGACCAAGCTCCTGACCAAGCTCCTGACCAAGCTCAGGAAATGTCTTTCTGTTTGTTAATCCAAATCCATTGTTCCCGAAAAACTTAATTTCTAACTTAATTGTTTTAGTTGCCCTCCAGAAAAAACGCCTTAAGGAGTACGACGGATTTATTGGGGCCATAATGGGTCTAATCGGAACCATCGTTGCGGCACTTATTACGGTTTTCGTTAATCAAAAATGCAGCACACCTGTTGAGCTTACGATCAACGGTGTTTCTGGAACTAGATTTGTTTGCCTTGGATCGCCCACACTGGATACTGTTCCTGCCCTCCTCTCCCCCGGCTACACCACCACCACCACCACTACCGTTCCTGCCCTCCTCTCCCCCGCCTACACCACCACCACCACCACTACCGTTCCTGCCCTCCTCTCCCCCGGCTACACCACCACCACCACCGCCACTACTACCACTACTGCTACTACTACCACCACTACCGCTACTACCACCACCGCCACCACTACCACCGCCACCACCACCGCCCTTCTGGGATCTGGGGGGGGGATCCCCGAATGGGTTGTGCGAGAAATGGAAGGGCAAGGACGTGTGCTATTGGATATCCAGGCGCATCTCATGTCCATGGTGAGGATGGGGCAGATCAGCGACGAGTCAATGAAGGGGATGTTGTGGGAGGTCGAGGCTCATCAGCTCCAGTTTTTGGCTCTCCGTAAACGCCTTATCCGTGAATTCAAGAAGCCGGAGAGTGAGGGTTTCATTACCTCGAGTAGCAGATCTATCCAGTTTGAGATTCAAGCTGCTTTAATCCCTGACAAACACAAGTTCGAATATCAATCAGCGCGAGAGCTGGTCAGGATTGTCGAGGGGTTCCGGGATTTCTGGTTCAAGGAATATTTCATATATTTCCACGGGATCTCCGATAGTGAGTATGAGGCGATAGAAAGAGAACTACGAAGAGCTGGGTTAAGGGGTATGGTACGCTTCACATTCGAGAATGCATTAGATGCAGCAATCCTACGGATAAGCCCTGGCCCGGAGCGTTATGTGATCGGCGGTCACTTCGCGTTGGAGCTTCTCCGCAAGATACCCTCAATTCCTGGCCACGATAGGCACTCAGTCTTGAACCTTAGGGACACATTATTCAGGGTTCCCGGGGTGCGTAGCAAGGAAGGAGATCAGTGCTTTCAGCCAGATACTCGGAGTGGGGAAGCGTGGCCGTCACTGATGATGGAAGTTGGGCATCAAAAAGGACTGAAGTTCCTTCGCTTGGATGCAGAGTGGTGGCTCGTCAACTCGCATGAACAAACACGATTGGTGATTATCATCAAAATAGATAGGGATCCGTTTGCCCTACACATTGAATGCTGGATGATGGCTGAGACAAGCCGTCGTCAAACTACGCACACACCCGACAAAGTCCCTCGCTGTGTTCAGGAATTCGACACCGACGCAGCTGGTGGTGTGACATCAAGTACGGGATCCACTGAGCTTCAGATTCCCTATGATTCTATCTTTGACGAAATCGGCCCCGACCCGCCCCTCCCACCCATCACCTTCAGCTTTTCTGAACTCTCTAGTTTTGCACTGTGGATGTTTCAGCAGCTACATGAATAGGTATTTCTCTCTCTGGTCTTCTTCTCTACGAGTATTCTAACTTACGATTCTTTTTCAGTAATATCTTTAAAATTGCTAATGCTAATTCTTTTTCCCTACTTTGCAAATAGTTAAACTTACAGCCCTTAGTCAGAAGTGTTCGTGAAACATGTCTCACTTACTAAGCTACCTCGCCAAAGTCCCACCTGTTCCCATCCTACTGAAACCCCACCAGATAATGGATGACGACCCTTGATGCCTTGTAGAGCCATCCGAGTACAGTGGTCTATAAGGACCCAAACCGCCACCAAACTCAGACATCGATTGTAGGTTTTCAGATAAGCGAAACCCACATCAAAAAAAAGAAAGGAAAAAAGAAAGTATTACGAATAGTCTAAGGTGAAGCGAGCGAGATCTCTAGTCTATGAAATGGTCACTAGGCTCGAAAGAAGAAGCGGCTGTAATTAGGAAAGGAGAAATAGGCACAGTTATTGATAAGGAGCCAAACCCACTACTGGCAGACATTCTGTCTAGATTTTAGGATAAGTGAAACTGCAACCAACAAAATAGGAATTGTATCCTTCAGGCTCAGCAGAGTGTCATGCACCCTCCTATTCATCATAGACGTCATAGGTTAGGGCAGCAAGCAAAAAAAAACAAAAAAACTGAAATGTAAGCGGGTGGGAAGGAAAAATAAAATTGCAAAATGGAAGGTGCTGGCTTGAATTCATATTACAGGTGGGGGAAGAGAGAGTATATGAGATATATGTAGTTGAAGCCATGATATCTAGTGTCCATTAAAGGGCCTTTGGGGCTCCGCAAAAAACTGGCCTTCCGCTGGCTGGCTCACCTGACTGGGGTCGGGTGTTTATGTTTTTATCTTTCCTTGTCCCGGCGCCCGTCAAATTTGGCAGGCGAGAAACGGGGCGAGGGCAACCGACAAAATACTACCCCTGGGCTCTTGTGACGGCGGAGCCGCAGTGAACTTTCTTGCCGTACCACCCAGTACTGAATACTAAGGATATTATGGAGAAGTAACAAAATTCAAACAAAAGGAAAAGAATAGGTGACCCAACCGGACGGAAAAGGAAAAAGAAAACAAACGCGAAGTGAGAGAAAAGAACCTCTGGTAGGCAGTGAAACAGAAAAATCACATAAATATGAAAATGCACGATATGCAAGTAGAAAAAGAAAGAAAGTGAAAAGACTCAGAGAATAAGAATAGATCAGTGCCATTCCGTTCTCCCAAACAATAATTTCCTTATATTTGCTTTTCTATATAGTGCCTCACTTTCCTTCCATTTTTCCCCATTTCTCCTTTCCCAATAGCAGCCACTTCTCCTTTGGAGCCAAGTGACCATTTCATAGACCAGAGGTCTGACTCGGTTCGCCTTAGAAAATTCGTAACACTTTCCTTCTTCCTTCTTTTTTTTTTTTGTTGTGGGTTTCGCTTATCCGAAAACCTAAAATCAATGTCTGAGTTCTGTGGCGGTTTGGGTCCTTATAGACCGCCGTATCCGAGTGTCCTTGGGCAAGGGGGAAACTATTAGAACAATGAAACAGTCATTGTCGAAAGGGGGGATCTGTCCACTTACATATATGCCCCTATAATAGCATACAGCAACGATGGTATTACTACCTTGCCCTCACAGCCCATATGTTCTTAACCGATGAGATCAAAGCGAATATGATTTAAACTATTCATCCCCCACTATAATAGGTTAAGAGCCAGCTTCCAATAAAACATTCGCTTTGGTACCTCTAGCAAACAGAACAAAGAGCATTAAAAAAATCAAACACTCTATCTCGCACTATTCAATGCCTATTCACACGCACGAACACACACAATTAGCAAATATACACCACACCTTCCCACCCCATCCCAACCCTCTCCCTGACTTAAGCACGTGCAACTCTCAGAAATTCTCTCATAGGCCTAGTCTTCTTCTGGAAGCACTCCAGCATAGAACTAGTGGTTGTAGTAGCCGTCGTCTGCTCTACGCCTCTCATAACCATGCACATGTGAGCACTCTCCATTACCACCGCGACTTCTAGGGGTTCCAAGGTCTCCTTGATCGTCACAGCGACCTGCTTCGTTAGTCGCTCTTGAAGCTGTAAGCGTCGGGCAAACATTTCCGCTATACGAACGAACTTGGAGAGGACTAGAACCTTGCCCTGGGGAATGTAGCTGGTGTGCATCATCCTGGTGAAAGGGACAAGGTGATGTTCACACATGGGGTACATTTGAATCTCTTTCACTATTATTACTGGGGCTTAGTTTGGAGGAGGACAGGGGAGGAATGGTAAAGCGCCTATCTCGTCATGGTCTTCTTGGAAAACAGCGTTATTGACAATTAGCTTGAGGCTCTCTTTGAAGCATTGCGTGAAGTATAGCATTGCTTTTGCGTATCGGGAGGGCGTCTCTATGGGACCCTTACTGTTAAGGTCTTCGCCGATACATTCTAGTATCGTCCTAATTCTATACACCCCATCAAGACATCAGGAATCGCTCTTGAGCCTCAATTAATTAAGAAACTCAAGCTCCGGACAACTTCTCAAGCACGCCTTCTGCCTCAGTTGGCATAGCTTCCAACCACTCCCTCGTGCCTGAACCTGCAGCTCCTCATTAGCCAACACACTGAACCCTCTGCAAGCCCACCTAAACGGACAACATACTCGGCCATGACAGCTCATCATAATCAACGCACTGCCATCTCGAAGCTTCCAACTCTGCACGGGGGTGTACATCGCCAAGAGCCAATGCAACGGACGTCTGCTTTCGCTGATTAGTGGTGGATTCAGCCGGCACGATATCGTTTGTTGGACCTCCGTTCTCACGGCTCTGGAGGACATGGTGATCGAGCTGACTGGTTAGCTGGTCGGCGTTTGTTGGTGGAGGGAGGGGGGCGCTTTGATTGTGCCACCCACACAGGGCGAAAGAAACTTTTTCGTTTCCCCTTCTTACTAAAAAAAAAATGGGGGTGGTTAATAGACCTCTTCACCCCATTACAGCCACCATCAGCAAACCTGCAATTATCTAAACAAAGGCGGGGAAATTGGGCAAAAGGCCCCACTCGAAAGCCGGCCCTTCGAAATCTACTTCCCTAGTGCTCGCGGGGCCCGCGCCTTCGAAAGGACCAAATAATAGAGTGCTCGCTCAAGAGAAAGATGCCGAAGAGCAGTTCCTTGAGAAATTAATCTTCGGCGGCACCGAAGGTTTTGAGGGTGGGCTGAATTAACTTGATGGTGGATAATCCGACGATAACAATAAAGGAGGGGGGGAGGGGGAGGAGGGGGAGGAGGGGGAGGAGGGATTGCGCTTGTCGGAAATGGAGATGAAGGCGGAAGCAGGCTTACAAGCGCTTCAAGATGATGAGCTATTCTTGGTAGACGAGGGCCCGCCTAGTACCGATGTAATCCCCATTAGGGGTATTGAACATTACTTTTCAGAAGGAGATGATGATGAAGAGGATCTTCCGGCATGGCAAGACTCCCATGACGAAATTCTCACTGTCAAACTCGCCACCACGGGCTTGCTGAGTGACCTCCGAATCTGAAGACCTCATCAGTGAGAAAGTGTATTCTGTGTGGCTGCGCAAGCAGTTTGAGAGGTTTTATTCCGTTCGCGGGTGGGCTGCTGGTAATTCGGATAAGAAGAGGGTGAGGTTGGACGGCGCAGGTGCGGGGGGTGGTGATGCAGAGATGGACGAGGTGGAAGGGGAGGGGGAGGGTGGGGGTAAGGAAGCGGCGAGGTATGCGTCTAGTCTTGAGGAGATTCTAAGGAGTACTACGAACTCGACAGGTAAGCTTCCAGGGAAGTTGCGGCCGGGAAAATTGACAGTGGTGAGATTGTCTGATAGGAATAGGATTAGCGGAGCTTGGGATATCTCCTGTTCTCCTCCTTTAGACATCAAGCAATTAGCAAGTTACCAGTCAATGATATCAACCCTCCCCACCGTCACCACCCCCTTGTCCTCTCCTCTAGCCCCCACTCAACCCTCCGGCTGCACTACATAAACGGTACAACAAATCCCCCCGCTGCATCCCTGCACCTACGCAACACCCCCATCTCAACAGCCCATTTCCACCCCTCCGGTACAAGCGTAATCGCCACCGGCCGGTGAAAATACTTCCACATCTGGAACCTCTCGACACCATCCAAAAAGTAACCCGAACATGCGACAACGCAGAGGTGTAATAGTCAATGGAGACCTTTCGTATCTCCCAAGATGGAAAATTCATGGCTCTCGCTGCCAGTCGTGGATTCGTCAACGTCCTGAAGGTAACGACGTACCGGTGGGTCTGCGCCGCAAAGATCGAATGCCGAGTTGCAGGCATATCCTGGTGGGGCAATAGTCATGGCCTGACGATAGGGAATAAACCAGGCTGTGTATGGGAATCCGACGCACTCTCGGAAAAAGTGGTCGCGCGCTGGAACGACGCTGGCGGACGCCCCACCACCACTGTCATCAAGTACGGCGGGAACAGGTGGATCACCACCGGCAGTCAGAGCGGGGTCGCAAACATATACGATCGTGCTAGGAGCTCCGGCGGCGGGGGTAGTGACGTTCTCGGCGGTGGAACGAAGGAGAGCCCAAAACCAGTTAAGGTCCTTGAGCAATTGGCCATAGCCGTCAGCGTTATCGAGTTTTTGCCTGATTCTCAGGTTCTCGCCGTGGCGAGTAAAGGGGAGAAGGGCACTTTGAGAATGGGTACGCTTACCTTCTCCCGCTTTTTTGCTTAGTTTTTTTTGTGCGGGCGGCCTGCTAATGAATGAATGGATGGATGATATTTGTTTGCAGTGCATTTGCCCAACTCTACGGTTTACCTGAATTGGCCCACATCTGGGGTTCCCCTGGGTAGAGTTACAGTGATAAGATGGGCAGGGAAGGAGAGAGAAATCGTAGCTATTGGTAAAAAAAAAATTGAAGCTAGGAAGGTTAGGCTTTTGGAGATATAGGCTTAACTAAACAAATTTATATTTATAATATAGAAGTAGATTATGGAGAAACACAGCATCTGTGTCATAATTACCAATAGCAACAACATCAATCTGTAGTAATCATATAAGGCTTCGCCTCCCCTCAAAACTTCTGGCATCTGTACCCTGCTGTGAGTACTCTCATTTCTATGGGTACTCGTAAAAGTATGATACCTCTCATGCGATCCAGATCCATCTGATTAGATTAGAATACAAATGGAAATGCAATATCCAGGGTCCGAGAATAAATAGATTGCTGATATCACCGAAAACTTTTCAGACAGTAAATCCACAAGTAACAAACAACCAAAGAAACCTCCTAACAGAGGATGAACACCAATGAAACGTACCAAATAGTTGACCCTGTGCTGACTAATGTTGGCACTAAGTTACGAGAGTTTGTGCCATGGCACAGTCCTCCAAATTGATGTGCCCAGCACGGCACTATGTAGCGCCCAGGAAATACAGGTATGAATAAAATGACTTTGTAGGAAGAAAAAAAGGAGAAACTATCTACAAGCCCAATTAATATTGAATATTGCCCATTTCCCATCCTTGTAAGTTTTACTGTGCTGAAGAGCCCTAATATTTGCTTCCTCAATAAGACCAACAAGTCCAAGACAATTGAATTGTGCCAGGTTGTGCCATCAGCTAATCACACTAAACTCTGGCATTTCGTAGACTAGTGCCGTGCTGGGCACATTGGCATGGCACAAGGCACTTGAAGTGCCAACAACGCTAATTGTGGTTGTCGTAATGGGTGAATTTTGCTGAGGATTCTGGTTGCGCCCGTTGTCTCAGGACTTATTCTCGGCACGAGTATCAGGGCTAGTATTGCAAAGGATGAAACCCTACTGGTATTGCTGGAATTGGAAGTTTGTATGATATATCATATAGTCTAATCCAAAATTTTAATGGATCAATGGGTCAAAAATATCTTGAAAATTTACTGTCAATATGAAAAATGTGGTAAGCTCCTGTTATTATTGCCAACTACCTATAATTTTTCTCTTTATTTTTTCAAATACCGACTACTGTACATCGCCATTGTCGCCACCACCAACACCACCCACCGACTCATTCGGCTATATGCCCCCTCTAAAGCCGAGTGAATTCATAGGCGCAAAAGCAACCTCCTAATTCTCTTCTATACCTACTACTCCTACTTCTCACTACTGGACCTTAAAAGCCCACCACCCACCACCAACCCCACTATCCTGAAAATAAGAAAAGATATAAAAATTTAATGTACATACATAGTAGGATACATAGTAGAAATTAATATTTAATAAAGAAGAATTTCCTTAGGTGGTGCTGAAAATGCGGGGTGGTGAGGAGGGTTGCGTTGCTATAGATCGCTAGTGTGCTATGAATTTTGTTAAAGGACAATATTACTCGGAGCGTTCAGTAAAAACAGGAAAACTAATTCTGCCGATACAATATGAATGGCTGTGGACACAAGGGTTATTTTTTCTGATTTTTAATGACCCTCCCAAGTACATGCCACCTCTTCTAGAGGGCATTGTAATTGTTGAAACCTACTATGGCTGGACCTACTGTTTCAGATCATAACCGGAACCATCAGTGTGTGGAAATTTCTTAGGTGCAATTGGCTTGTATAGTAGAAACATGAAATGTTGGAGAACGAACAAAGTAGCTCTATCTATCAACTACAGTCGCACTCGGTTGTCCCAGATGGCCAAAATCAGGGGTTGACGGTCCGGGACAATGAAACATCTGGAAGAATAAAATACTTGATAAAATCGTGTTTGAAAAAACTGAAAAGCGAGTTATAATTGTGTAGGTGTGACTTCCAGCTACTCCATACAAGATTTAAATAAGAGTAGAGTGGAAAACAAAACGCCTGAGAGATGACTAAATTGAGCGAATTTAAAAAACCTCCAATACCAGACTTGAATAGAAGGGTTATATCTCAAATAAACAAGTCGAATTATGAACTCAGTGCCTGCCCAATGCCACAGGTAAGACATCAGCAAAAAAAACATTTGCTCCAGACGCATAAACCACGTGTCCAGAGGGGGTACGTCCGCCCTCTGCGCTCCATACGTTCTCATTGTCTGCGGTGTCTGCCCACTTCGTCCGGTTTGCCCTGATCATCGGAGTGTTCAATTTTCCATTTCCTGCATCTGGTGCCTCCTAACCCCCCTATTGCTGTCCTCAGGACCCAACGCGCTTCTCCCAGTCTTATTTTATCCCAATTCCACCTGATACCCTGACCCTCCCCACTCCTTCTCCGGCAAACTCCAGCGTACACATAACAGATCCCTAGTACCCGCTGACCTCCGGTTTATTCTGCAACCTCTGGCGGCCTGAATCCCTCCAGCGACAACCCATAATTCTTCTTTCATCGTCCGTGCCCCACCGGTTCCCCATTATCTGTTTATCGCCGACAAGAGGTCCGGCTTCTGTAGGTGGACTGCCACTTTTGTCCAGTTTCACTCTTGTCTCTCTCACCTGTGCGGTTTATTCACATTCATTCTCCAAGAACATTATCAGCTTTCTATTTCTTTTAACGAGTATTATCTACTCTACAACTTTCTTTAATTGTCCGCTGGACTGTCGCGGCCGCGTTCAAGCCGGGCCCTGGGATGGGAATTGCCATCTCCAGTGTTCGGATTCAACTGGGCCGCGTGCGTATTATACACAATACTGTAGAATAATTTAAAATAGAATTATTCAATATATTTCATTAAATGTCACTAGATCAATCCTGTGATTTGGTATCCATTGCCTGTCCCTGCTGGGAATTAGATGTGCCTGTCCAATCACTGTCCCTATATCGACTATTCGCATATCTTGACCACTGGTCCGCTTCCCAACTTGTATATGGCTGCTTGCCAGGTGAAATCTACCCGCATTGATTGGATCGAGCACGGGAAGCAATGCCAGGCGCTGGACACCTCCCGCCTCACTTAATATATTCCTTATCTTGAACAGTTCTACCAAGCGTGCCACTTCTTGTCCTTGCAAATCTCCATAACTCTCCTCTCCACCAGCCTGGATCCATACCTAATTGATTCTGGGGCCGCTATTGCGGAAAGCCTTTGTTCCAGTGCAGCGGGCCCGGTGAATCTGGAACACGTCAGTTTGCTGAAAGTCAGTGACTGGAATTTAAAGGTGCGTAAATTGCTCTTCGGGAAGTAATCCCAGGTCGGTGGGATCAGTAGGCTGTAGCAGGTTATCTGCTACGGTCCGCTTGATGAAATGTAACATCTCCTCCATTATGTCACTATAATTGATGCCGCAGGTTCTGCAAACCTCGGTCAGTGTGCCGATATTCCTCATCTGGTCTTTCAGCACAGGACGGGGTATGCTTCGTCTCGCAGCCGCCACCTCTCCCCCACTGTTATCTATCGTGATCACACTTTCTGCTTTCAACCGTGTTTCCAGTGTCTGCAACCATATTCCCAAGGCATGCTGGCTGCCATAATGTGACAAGATCTGGTGGGCGGCATCATTTTTGTTTGACCGGCAGTAGCCCTCTTTACTTTGTTCCTTATGTGCTAGCTGACCGATCTCGGTGGTATACATTGGTATAGACCCAAAACGTCGTACATGCGAGGAATCGTGACTAAGGTAGTGCATTTTGATGAAGTTGAAGTGGTTTTCTTGGCGGATCAAATTGGCCCGCTGATTAAACCTTTGAAGCCTATCCTGATTCACTTGCTGACGGCGTTTGGCAGCAGTGTAGTGACGGACCTCTTTAGCATGTTGGCTTGCCATTAGTTCTCTTAGCTCCCGATCCTGGCGGTTTGCCTCTGTCCAGGTGGCCTTCAAGGTACGAAACTCAAGGAAAACACCTTTTGTCAGGTGAAATTTCGTCAGGTACATTTTCATGTAAGAAAGTATATCCGGTGTATGGCTGCGATATTGGGCCATGAGGGAGAAATCAACCAGAGCGGTAACATACTTCAAGGGGTTCTGGAAATCGTGATGTTATGAACTGTCGGGATTTCGCAGTGCGGACGCTAATAGGGCCGAAATACAGGGGCTGAGGTTGTGCATTTCCTTACCTTGCCATTGTGTGACTTCCTAATAGCCTTTTTTTGGTACTCTGAATCCGGGATAGGGCGGAATTTCGTTCCAGGCATTGTCGAATGCCTTCTGTCGTTTGTGCTTTTTCAAGAACACTTCTACCCATTGCATTATATGTTTGAACAGGCCGAGGTAAATGTTGTGCAAGAGGTCTGGCTTATGTAGATCGGCGGGATTCACGGAGTGGAGGCCGGTGAATACATTGCGGCCTATTTTCATGCCCACCTGCTGATACTATTGTGCAATAGTGGCCACCTCTCCTGGCTCATGCTCAAAAATGTTCTCTCTATAAGGGGCGTAGTCGCGGACCTCATACATCTTCTGCGGATTCTCACCAAGCTCTTTGCATGAAACCTCACACCTTGGGCACAACCTGCTACCTATTCCCTGCAAGGTCGCATGCACCACATGCTCTGCAATCAAGGCTGACAGGATGGGAAAACAAAGGCGTGTTTTGCCATCTGCTCAGTCGATTACCATGTATTCTTGGGCGACCTGTTGCAATGGTGGAAAGACAAGATCAAAGACAGCCCGCAGAGCATCCACATTGATTTGCCGCTGGGCTTCGTCTACATGGGTTGATTCACCAGTGAGCTTTTGTGGCACTGGCAGCAATGCCAGAAGCAGAACAGGCATCTTGACAGGGCTGTTTCTTGTCCGTGAAAGGATATTGCCGATCGTCACGTATACCGGCCAGGCTTTCTTATCTCCGGAAAGATTGGTCAGGTGAGTCAGATCGGATAATCTGATAATGAGTACCACAGAGGAGCCGGCGGGCAGAGTGCTGTACCAGGGATCAGAACAAGAAGTTAGCACTGGAAATACTGACCCCTTGAAGCTTGTCTGGGCATATTTCATACCTGTGTCTCCCACCACCAGTCCGCCGTATGCATCTCTGAGTATAATCACTCCCTAGTTGAATTGTATTCCTGAATAGGTTCGGAGACCATATTGGACCTATATGCGACCTGGCAGATTAGGTAACAGATGCAGTTAAATACATTCTGGTAATTGAATGTTGTCACATGTCGACCATCATTAATCTCAGCTTCGGTCCACACCATGTAATTACAAAATAGCTCCAGTATGTCGGGATGTTGTCGCAGAGTGTATGTAGACTGGAATGATCTGGAATACGTGCCAGCCAAACCTTCTGCGAAGTACACTTCGCTCTGCGACTTGCCTATCTTATTGCGGACGAACCAGCTTGCTAAATTAAAGTCGGCTTCTGATGAGAAAGGGTTCCAGGCATCATCTGCCATTGTCTGATTGAGGTCTCTATAGTCATCGACATCGCCAAGTGGTCTTCCAGCACCTGGAATAGTTTCTTGACTCGATGGGCGTCTACGCGCTGGTGGTTGGGAAATGTCCTCCTCATCTGAATCATGCCACATATTACCATCCCATCATCTGCCACCTGGCAATCAGCAATCTCCAGCGGAAGATCAGATTTGTAGTGTGAGTCGATCTGGCCAGGCCTCTATCAGGTATGAAAGTGGTCGTCCGCGGTGAGACTGAGGTTGGGTGTGCAATTGCCTGGAGGGATAAAACGATATCACAATGCATTGTTTGAAGGTGCCTTTCGTATGTAGCTGCTTGTTGATAGCATCACCTGAAATAAGTACACTTTGTTGAGTTTGAGGTCATCATGTTCAAGTGTGGTGCTTCTCTTTCAAGTAATCTGGTGGAGAAGCCGTGAGCCGATGACCTGAGACGGGCTGTGGCTGGTTTAGTCTTTCAAGATCAAAGGCAGGCTACTTTCTAGAGTTGAAATAGGGGGTAACTTCAAGTTTGCTGAGTAAGATTGTCAACAGGTCTAGACGTTCAAAGTGTTATTAACATGTATTCACCGTTCGTTCACACTTAACGTATGAAACCAAACTTTGAGATTGATATTCTGCTGCGGACTGATACCGGAGCTGACTAACACTGGATCATGCATTTGGCTGGGAAGGTTATGATCGGGTAAAATAGAGGTTTCCCAATGGCTTGGCTGAGGGGTTGCGGCGCCGTTGCTGCTTAAATGCTTTTCTGGGGCTTGCCCCTTGGGGGCTGAGATAACATGACTTTTCAAGATATTAATATTCAAGTTTGTACAGGGCACAATCGTACGAACCCCACTTAAAGCGTCCTGATGCGGTCTATAAAGGCTCTCCCTCCCTCTCTCATCCATCTCCTCTCCACACTCCTTTACTCAACCACAACCACATCCTCATCGATCTGCCCACCCCTCCCAACAGCACACACTAGCACCAAGGTCTATGCAACCTCTTACTCGTTAGCGGTACCATTAGTATATCCTCAGCTTAATTCAGTACTACCTATCTCCATTTCCTAGCTAACCTTTTCCTCACAGCCATCATCATCGGCACAACTCCTTTATAATCTGCACAACTTGCCTTATTGGCCGCAGAACTCTCCAAATAGTCCGGCCGGTCCACTCCTTTTCCATCCTTGTATCTTACACAAACATTACCCTTGAAGCTAACAGCACTCACTAGCGGATCTGCTACATTCGCCGAAAGACAAATTGAACAGAAAGAAAGAAAACACTTGTCCGGATCTATCGACTACACCACAATCTTGAGATCTATTGCAATGGCCAACTCAAAAGTCGGATTGGTTCACCCAAGGACGCCCGGTCATGAAAATGAAGGCGATATTACCTGGTGTAAGTTCGTCTGTGGCTTCTCCAACCATAACTTATTCAGTCAGGAGTATAGTTCCTGGAGAACCACTAAGTAGTGTAAAATGGAGCCACGGAGGATCCCGAGCTGGCGGGACGGTATGGCCCCCCAATGGGTGGCCATTCAAGCCCATTCTCGAACTCTTGCACACATTGCCAGTGCAAGCGGCGGCAGGGTTGCGCGCTGGGAACATGACTCTGGATGGGGCAGACGTTTCACCGAATGCCTTGATTTTTTGCTAAAAGAGATAGCAAAAAAACATTGCAGTATCTTAGAAAGAGTAGCGAGAGAGCGAGAGGCTGCTGTGGTGGCCCCTATTGTGGCCGGGAATAATCGTAAGTTGTCTCAATGTGTCCACATGGGATCTGTATAGTATATATGCTGACATGGGCTCTGTAGCTTTGGCCGCTTCACGCTGTGTCTGCCTTTGGGTAGAGGAGCCATCCCTTACACATCCAGATGGCTACAACCCTCGAGGTTTGGACAAGATCCTGTGGCAAGGCAAGGTACAGGTTTATTGGCTGCAGAGGAATGAACCCACCTATAACAATATACTTAGCAAGATTGACAGAGTCCTAGAATGCGGATACAGATATCGTTTGCTCATTGGGGCCACACGAGAAGGCATACGTTTGCTCCGTTCTGCCTCAGATGAATGGCTGCTGCTCGCTGAAATGGTCCCAATCCAAAGAGACTGGGATGTCAATATTTGGTGGTCTGTGAATATACTGGGCTAACCAATGGATCTGCTGTTCTATGGACATCGTGGTTCGGCTTTGGAATCTGGGACTGATTCTCCTGTAAATATCCATTTCACACACTGTCATAATAGAGGTCCTTCTCCTGACACATCACAGAGTAGCGATGATAATAGCTCAGACGGTATGAACTCAGAGTCGTCAGTAACGGCAGCAAAGAGAGCCCCGTTATCGAAGAAGACAACGACCAAGAACAGGACGAGAAATACTGAAACTATGCGGCACAGTCTTATGGTCGACATTGTTGAGCGGGGATCTGACTCCAATGTTTTTTACAATGCCGGCACCAATCTGGCCAGCACTGAGATTCCGGCCTTGCGTTCCAACACCCCACCCCCTCCTAGTAAGCAATCTTACCCTCCTGCTAACCTGAACAACCGTATCTTGCTGTCTGGCCAACAAACAGGAAGGGGGACTAACATGAAGAAGGTTTCTGGGCTACCTACTTGGATGGCAGTCAATAGCAATGGCAAATGTGGCCGAGGAGTAATGACTGATGCTGGTGAGCCAAACTCTCCGGCAGATACTGCAAAACCATTGGGAAAGATAGTCCGTAGTCTACCTACCGAGAGAACTAGTCCACACAATAGCCCTCCTCAATGGACTTCCAACCCAAGTGACAATGAAGCTGCCGTGGCCGCTGAGCAGATACTGATAGAAGCATCACCAGCATCTTTTGATGCTGGCCTCTGAGACTGAGCAGCCTCTTGCCCGATCCGCCACGCAAGTTAGTACGCCTAGCAGCAACCATTCCCCTCCTGATCGATGCTCCCGCGATGTATTGGATATGCCAGTAGCAGAGGCCAGACAAGAATCAACCTCGGCCGCCTCCCCGCCAGCCAGCCCGAGTAGTGATGGCTTTTCTGTCCCTGGTAAGCTGCGGTTCCAACAATCAGGCCTATCATCTACTACTCTGTTGGCAGCAGGTTTTACAGATATGCCAGTTGAAACACACCTTTGGAGTTCTCTCCAGTCTGTTTCCATCCTGGCTTAGTCTCTGCTGGGAGAGCTACACTGCCTCAACTAAATGGGGCTAATGTGAGGCTATGTGTAACAAACCAGCCTTCCTCGAGGTGTTCGTAATGGGAAACGACTATTGTGACTATCATAGACTATCGACATAGTCTACGTAGTTTGCTTCGTCTATCGTTATAGACTAACATCTTGTGTTCGTTGTAGGTGTAGTGATCGTAGGAAGTCCAATCGTGTAGAAATAGCGTACTTGCATACAATCGAGGTATCATAGAGATAAGGGCATTAGGTATCTCGAACATATTGCACCTATGGAAGGTCACTGTCAATGGGCTTGGCCCGTGCCCCAGTATCTGAGTGGTGTATTACTTAGATGGTTGCGTGAAGAGCTCTAACTACTGTGACCGAGTCTCCTACTTATAGACGCTTCACGCCAACAACCCTAACCCTGGTGGCTCATAACTCGAGTCACGCGGTCTTATGACTCATAATAAGTCATTCACGAAATCCATCAGATGACTCCTATGAGTTACTGAGCAACATGCCGTAAACCAATCATAAAACATAAAACATGTCAGGTGCGCAAAGCGCATCACCTGCGTGGAACTCGTGACTCATAATGTGAGTCACGCGCGAAAGTTATTACATCATTATGACTCACGATCGTGAGTCATTGAAACATCAACCAATCATAACATAATAATGACACGCAAGTGCGAGTAATGTGAGAACTATGAGTCAACTGACTGCATAGTGTGAAACATAAACATACCTTATGACTAATAACTATTAGTCATGTGAAATCTGCCTTGCTTAGTCACGATTTGTGACACTATGCAGATGATTTATGTTCGTTTCAAATAGTCTACAAATACTTGTTGGCGGATGCAGAAGCTTGGATCTTACTTTTCTTCTATGTGTTTTTCATTTTCACTTGTGGCGTTCGGCGGATGGTTGCTGTTCTTGCCAGTGTATTTCCGTTATAGATTAGCCCACTGCGGACTGGCCGGTCCGCCCCAATGCAAGAGAGCTAATTTAAACCTACGATCTTCGGATCCCGTAGGAAGAGCAGAATCACAGACATTTCCTTTGCCTCTTTTTCATTTGATGTTTAGCTCTGGGATCTTTTCCAGCCCTCTTCATCCTGTTCTCTCTCCCGCACATTTCTGTTGTAGGTTGGCTGGCCGCCCACGGGGTGGGTTTGTCCGCATCCAATATTGGGAGTTAATGCTCGTACTATTTTTTGCGTGTTCTTGCTTCAGACTTTGGTTTTGCATTCTTGTTTCTTTTGAAGTGTTTTGTTTTCATGCTTTAAGGGTTTGCTCTTGGAGTTTTGCGGACTATTGTCTATTCTCCTCCGGCTGTTTTTTGTTCTGGGTGTGAGCTCTGGAGTTTTGCGGACTAGATTGATATCTTTCCAGCCTTTTTGAGTTTTGCGCCTCAGCAGCAGCACCTGCAATGATTGGTATCTCAGCCTCCGAGCGCTAGCCTTAACCTCATTTATTACAGTCTACTTGGCATACCAACCCGAATTAGATTACTCCGCACATGCCAATAAACCCCTCCCGCTACATCATGAACATTAAATACCTAACTCTCGTATTGTGATCTGTGAAGTAGATGTGGGCACAAGTTGACCTCGGATATAAATTCCCATAGCAGGTGTCAATTCGACCGCGCTGATGGGCCTACGACATTAAAAATGAAAGCGAGTGACAAGCTGTGGACAATCCTAGCGCTTAAAGCATGCTGTTTAGAACCTTTCTATCTGCTAAGTTCAAACCCCATATTGTCTCTTTAGCCAATACCCATTTACTAACACCATCTATTCCCTAACATCAATCACTATAATTCTATTCTATCACTTTTCACCTGCACAATATGTCACAACACTAGTGGCCTAAGAACAAAACACGTCTGCCAAGACAGAGCCCAGAAATCCAAAAGGAGGTACGTAGCAGACATGTCAAGAAATCTAAATCTAAAGACAGGTTAACTATAATTCCAGCTCCTTCTGCATCTCTTATATCAGGGGCGACTAAAAGTGGTGGAGGGGGTGCTGTTTTAGTACTGGCTTTGTCACGACTCAAAGTATTAGAGCTTGCCCTTGCACATAGCGGGTGGCAGCTAGCGGATGAGAGTACTGACTCACAAGACTGTGAATATGTGGATGTCCAGAGCCAGAGTGTGGATGATAAGGATGAGGAGGGTGAGGATGAGGACGATGAGGATGTGGACGATGAGGACGATGAGGACGAAATGGAACAACATGAGGTAAATGGGAATCTTTCATCAGGCTGGGGGGTACAGAAACTGATTGGGTATGGGTTTCCTGAATCACAACCATTGATACTTACAATCACCCACGGACATACGCAGAGTTCTATGGAGGAGACATACCCCAGCGGGGGGGTCCTGTTTTAGTATCTATTAGCCAAAATAGTTTCACACCTAGGATCCTCTCCCGCGCGCCGACTGTCTTGAACCGGCTGGAAACGCCAGCCAGAACTCCAAGCCACTCAGATCCAACAATGCCAAAAATGCACGGCCCAGGTGGACAGCAGACCAGCAGCAGAGGAAATATGGCCGTAGAGCTTGAGCGTAGTTTGTGCTCAAAGACCATGACCTGATGTGGGACTGGAAGATGTTCGTATATGCGTTTCTGGATGTGATTACCTTGAACAAGGCAGTCGGGAAAGGCAGGTATTGGAAAGATGTGTGGAGGGAATTGGGATTTCCGAATTTTGCTGATACTACTCCGGCCTCCAGTGATCTGATGTGTTGCCCTTATTAAATAACGTACAACTCGTTCTCCTGACTAATAGAAAGGCCGGCGGCCGGCGCTTTTGTAAGTCCGGGGAAAGCACAGCGCATGCAGATCTCAGTATTTGCATACGGCTAAGAGGACTATAACCGGACTCGATAAGCTAAACATAGAGGATCCTGCAGGCTGTGCACGAAGGGTGACATACCTATTAGTGGAGGAGAGATTCATTTGCCCGCCTGCCAAATATGAGGTGTAGTTGTTCAACATTGCAACAGACTATTCTGACCCTAGGAAGACTGAAGCTAATTGGGAGGATAGGCTATTGCTCTTAGATTCCTAGGGCGACAGATTCTGGGTGGGATATTTTACTAGTTTTATTCTAGCCTGAAAAGGAAAGGCATGATGGATGCCGGATTCTTAGGTAAGATCGATGGCCCGTTTATCTGTCTGATAGCAGCCATCCTATGGCATTCACTGCGATGCTGGCAGTCGGGAATCATTGAGGATAAGGTGGCTTTTACACGTTCTAGTGCTGGAGGTGGGATAAGAAACGTGGACTTGTGGTTTTCAAAAGTATCTGGATTCCTTTAGGCCAAGGCATTTGGATACAGTTGAAAACCGCAAGTCTACAGTGCAGGCGATAGAGACGTCCGCTGATAGGGAGACAGGCCTGGTGGAACGTCAGATACAGACATGGGGGAATACGGGTGAGGGATTTCAGGGTCTAATAATTGAGCGTATTGGGACCGCTCTGGAGGTCAGAATGGCCCAGGAGTGGGGAAAGCGTGTTGAGAGAACGGCAGGGTATTCCAAGGATGACAACAGATTGAGGCGGGAATTTGGAATTGATCTGGAGCCAGAAGTATCAGAATCGATGGCAGGTAGCCGCGCTGACCTCAGGAGACAACATGAGCAGCAGGAGCCGTAAAGGAATCAAGACGTAGATCTGGGAGGAGTAGCGGAGGCAGAAAGACCTTTGCAGGCCAGGGGAACTAACCTAGAGGACAAGGAGGAAAATTGCTTTATCACTACTCTGTGATGGTGTATGAATAGGAGAATATAATAAAATACATCGTATACATGGCAAATGCTTCCAGAAGTGACAATTGTAATGGGTAGAGGGGTGTACAAGGGGGTCCGCGGTATGATGGGTGGATAGAGCATCATAATGTGTCGGGCGGATGATGATAAGCCGCACAGGTATGAAGAAGTCATCAGGCGGAGGCAATTGTAGGCTTAAAAGGTAGGGAAATGTGTCAGGTGGACAGTCAAAAGCCGGGAGCTAGCGGTAGGATGTCCAGTGGACAGTGAAAGCCAGGAGCAGACTGTAGGATATCCGGCGCAAGGGAGGGGCTGTGAAGAACTAGAAAAGCAGGAGGGGGAAGAGGGAAAGAGTAGGAGGACGTGCACCAGATACGGGAGGATAAACAAGGGGATCAGAGGATAGAGAGCAAAAGGGTAAGTGTCGGGGAACGTCCGCTGGACCAGGAAGTATATGCAAGGTGATCAGGAGGTAGTGAGCAAAAAGGCCTTGGAGTGGGGGGGGTCAGGGCAGGAGCAGGGTGGTGGGAAGGTGCGGGACGGAGTCCGCAGAGAGTGCAGTGTGATAGGAAGAAAGCTGATAAGAAGGCGTAAACAGGACGGGCTAGGAAGATGGGGTTTCACGATCGCAGGGCGTCGGGAAAGGGGTAGTATGCGACAGGATAAATTGAAAGATGCAGGGCGAGTAGGTATTACGCAAGGGGCATGTTTGCCATTTAAACTGTGTCGGGCTATGTCCTGTGAGTCTGGACGTAGGCCTTTGCGCCCAGTGCGTCCGGACGAAAAGAGGGTGGACGTCCGCACCCAGAACTGGACATTACGTTATATACACCTGCAGCCTCCGACGTATAGGGCGCAAAGGACGCAGCAGGACACAGGTTGTTTTTTTTGCTGATGCAACTGATGTTTGGCTCAATGGGTGGTACCCATAGCAAGCCTCTCGGGACATACTCTACTGTGATAAGAGTCATACCTCTAGAGTCCACTGACAACTGATAGTAATGCTACAAATGAAGGGGAGAAGGTTCCAGCTGGTTACATAGATATCTATCCCGAAGGCACCCTGCCCTCCTTGGACAACCTAAGTACCTCTAGGAAGACTACGCTACTACCCGTAGGCTAAGATAGACTCCCAGATGCCCGAGAGACCATTTATATACAACCCCATATTTGGCGGTTACACACTCTCCCCTTATATATCCTGTGAATGACATTGGGTCTGTAATGACCCCACGATAGGTAGCTACAATAACTGCCATCTTAGCCCAAATGGTATACCGAGGAGTAAGCAGAGGTGGTATGGTCTCGTATACAAATGGCTGGTTAACCTAGGGCAAAGTCTAGAGAATGGTTGAGTAGCCTTGGACATTCTACTAGGCAGGGTAACCTTGCGGGAGAACATTCGCATGAGGTCAAGAGAATGATGGGAATGTTACACGGACCTCCGAGACGACCTTAATGGTCGACTGGAGGACACCTGGAGCGGTTAATGTCATAAGAGGGCAAAGTTACCCTACCTTGGCAATTTGGTCAATATGCCCATGGACCCCAGTTACCCTGCTGAGGAGTCCAAGTTACCCTACCTTCGCCGGCAAAGTCATCCTAGACCTTAGAGGTCGATTGCCTCAGATTCTATGGGCTCTTAGATGTTCATGGGCGCACACGCATCCGTGCGAGAAGACCCCACACCTGAGTAAAGGTGGCCTGAGCATGCAATTGAACTTGGGCGGGTTTTGTTAATACCACCCTCTGGCGCCAGCTTTGGGACGGCGTGTCATAGGCAGACGGCTGCATAGTTGCTGATTTGCTAGTAAAAAGAGGTTATTGGAGCGGCTGCAGTAACACTGTATATGTCGTCACAGTCCTTCCGACTGAATGTCGTTAGCAGGATATATAAAAAGAGTATGGGTAACTGCCACAATGGGGGTCGCCCATTAGTGGGCTCTCCGGCACCTAGGACCCTATCTTAGCCTACGGGTTGTAGGGTAGTCTTCCTAGTGGTTCTTGGGTAGTCCCATGAGGTCAGGGCCCTTTCGGGACAAATACCTCTGTAACCAGCCAGGACCCACTCCCCTTCATTTGTAGCATTACTATAGGTTATCAATGGACTCTAGAGGAATAAGTCTTATTACGGTAGAGTATGCCCCAAGAGGCTGGCTATGGGTAGCCCCCATTTAGCCAACCATCGGCTACATCTCACTGGGGCAGCTTGCATATCAATTTATCACATTGAATAGTCACGTAGATTAAATGATGGACTGAATAGCTTGTATAGAGGAAACTACCACTGGGCCAGTGAGTCTACCACCTAGGTATTGACTCCGGTTGTTGTCATAACAGTTAGCCACTAATATGACTTCGATAGGAAGAGGTTTTCCACCTGGGGTTAAATTGGAGATGCATTGCAGAAGTTCATATCCTATTGACGGAGTTAAGTGTACCCGAGTTGGTCCGACATCTCCGGAGAGATAAATCCTGATAGATGGTAGAACTCAAACAAGCTCTGTGTAACGACCCTACGATAGGTAGCTACAATCACTATCACCTTAGCCCAAATGGTATACCAAGTGGTATCCAGAGGTGGTATGGTCTCGTATATATTATACACATGGCTGGTAATCCTAGGATAAG
>Ga0307509_10001541_pt1 | contig 38806 bp, 43 predicted proteins | sample 10_EM_MG_FD_202245 | JGI IMG/M metagenome (GOLD analysis project Ga0307509, IMG submission 202245) | Populus trichocarpa ectomycorrhiza microbial communities from riparian zone in the Pacific Northwest, United States - 10_EM | ecosystem: Host-associated > Plants > Roots > Unclassified | place...
ATTCCCCCTCCCTTTCCCGTGCAATGTCCACATATGATTTTCCCTTGCTATCCCGTCGCCTAGGGTCAACACCGTTCTCCAACAAGTACCGTAGCACTACAAGGTTCCCTCGACCGATAGCAGCAAGCATAGGCGTTTCTTCTCCAGCCGGAATCGATGTATCCTGGCTCTTTCGACTACCGTCTCGCCCAGGATTTCCAGGTTCAGGGTCCACAATAGCGTTGTAAGCTAAGAGTAAACTAACAGTATCGACATGGCCGCCCTTAATGGCGCCGATTAACGATTCGGTATCGGGCTTAGTCCCCCTCTCTAATAACGCATGAACCATCTGCTGGTCTCCTTCCCGCGCTGTTTCTCTGAGCTTCTGAAGACCATTCTTCCCTGCGTCCAGCCATAACAAATCCTTTCGGCTTTGTTCCGTCCGAGCGTTCCGGCGGCGGGTCGCAGTTTGAACCGAGGGAGCTTGCGGGGATTGATGAACTGGGCTTACCACCGATGGATCGCGAGAGGAGTGACTGTCAGCAGCAGCGCTAGCTCTTGGGTTCTCATCATCAGAAGAGCGTTTCGTGCGGAGTTTGTTGATGGCAACTTTTAGAAGGTCCCCAATCTCCTGGAAGACGTCCGGAGTCTCACGATTGGCATCGTTCGCATCGAGAGCTGTTTGTCCCTGTTTATTCCGCTTCCGCGGGTCGGCGCCGAGTTCCAGAAGGTATTTGACAACATCAGCGTGCCCATTGTCAACGGCATCCAGCAGTGGTGTATCCAACTCCAGTCGGGAGGGAACATCGAGCCATGCTCCATTATTTATTAAAACCTTGACGATGTCCAGATGCCCATGAAGACAAGCCTCATGTAAAGGCATATAACCCGCATTATCCTCTTCATTTAAAAACTCTTTCCCTTGGCTAAGAATAGTTTCGACCTCAGCAACAGCCCCCCTCTGGCATGCTCGGTGAAGATGTGTTCGACCGGCAGTATCCCTTTCTGGTTTGTGAGACATACTTACCGGAGAACCAGGCGTTCGAACAGATGATTGAGGACGACGTGGGTGACGAGAAGTGTGTGCAGGGGAACCGTCTCGAGATGATGACGAAGGAGTGGCCTCGTCACCAGAACGCTTTTCCCGCGACAGCGAATTTAATGGGGCAGGTATTTTTCGATATTTTACCCGCTGTCCAGCGTGATTTCTCACTTTAATTCGTGTGCTAGACTTGAATGAACTTAACGAATGTGGAGAGGGGAGTGGTGAGGATTTTATTGGAAGACGTGATTGGGGTGGTGGTGGTGAATCGGATGGTAAACTCCTCCTTCGTTTTCTACGTCGCGGCCGACTATGCCGTAAATCATCCGAACCCCCGGCTTCAGATCCAGACGAGTCCGCTCTGACACCACTTGCAAACCCAGATACCTTACGCTTACGCAGTCCACCGTTGTGCTGTGTCTGCCTCTCTCGCTGCTTCTCCTGGTGCTCTGGTTGCGAGGGTGGTGGCTGAGGACGTTGCTGCTTTACTTTACGGCGATGGATGGGATAAGTCGGTGAACCGGTCCGTGAGGAACGCGACGGCACGGAGCTCAAGTCGGAAGAATCATGTTCATCCTCGTCTTCATCTTCGATCTTTGCTCTTCGTTTCGGCGGCCTGCCACGAGGTTTGCGCTCGTTCGCCATTTGAGCAACACCTCTAAAATGGGGGAGGAATCAACGAACAGAGGAACAGAGGGGTCCAACGAACAGACCAAACAAAATCACGGCTTACTAAGTCACTTTTGGTGAAGTGTTCGCTGAGCCCTGTTCGTTGACCCCTGACTTCCATTTCCCCCATCCCTTCCACTTCTTTCCCCCCTTCAGCCTCAGGCATTAGGCACGTGATATTTTGTCATTAACAAGCGCTGTGGAAATAATACGAGCAGAGCAGAAAATCAAGCAGAGCCAAACCAGGAGCAGAAAGATGGTCATCAGGGGAAAAGTTCCAGCCATGTGGATCAAGGTCCCAACCCACAAGCGAGTGGTCAAGGAACAGCGTGGCTCAACGAACAGATCCAAAAAGAATCACCACCGGTTAGGTTTAGCCGTGATAGGATAAATACGCAATTAACACCTGCTAAGTTACTCTCAATGCATTAGAGCGACGATGCCCCCGAGCAGAAGTGAATGTTAGAAATGGGAAGTCGGAACTACGGGTGGCCATCTGGGAGGGAGTAGGACTCCTTTGCAGCAAGAAGTTTGGGCCATTAGAGAGTTTACGCATAGAGACCTAGGTGGCGGTTAATAGGAAATGGACCTAGGTCTAAAAATGAGTTTGCGCAGTAGGTGAAGGTATCATAGCTCAGTAACTGGAAGATGGGGATTGAATATCTTACGGCAGGGTAATATCGCATTGCCCTCAATTTTTTTCCCTTGATACCTGGCTGTACAAGTAGGGTACTACTCATACTGACTGCAATAGGAAAGGTAATAATCTACTACTGAATGCCCAATACTATTGTCAGTAAAAACTTTTAATAAAAATGTAAAAAGAGAGTTGTGTTGTTGCTGATTTGTTGTTCTGCAGAAATCAGATTTCTTCAGGTCTGAAAAGACCTGTTTTACACCTCCTCCAGGTCCCACAACCCACCTGGGTGTCCAAGACTTTTAGGTTAACAGAAAATAACCTATTTTCCTGCCACCTAGGTCTCCTTGCGCAAACTCTATTGTGTATTATACGGTACTCGAGTATTCCTTTCTTGGGCGTTGCCTCCGGGACGGCCGCCAAGACCTCAGACTGCTGAATCCTTGCCTCGGTTTATGCATGTGGGCGCCGCCACTACATAGCAGCCCAAGTCGGTTCATCGAAATCGCTATCACCATCACAAAGTGTCACTCTTCCAACTGTCCTCAAACAACGGCTTTGTCTAAAGCGTTTCTTTCCTATATCACTTTGTCCTATTGGGGTGTATCTTTTGTGGTGGTGAGACATCGTTGGTTGGGTCTTGATTATTCGGCGGCTATTTCATATCATATTGCGCTCTCCAAGTTTGGAGGCATATACGGTACTCGGTTGGAACCCATGATGCATTCTGGCGCTGAGGACGGGAAACCGGCTCCTTCTCATAAAGGATGAGGTCACTTATGTTCTCTATATATGTTCGGCCATTTGGCCCTTTCGTTTGGTTAATAAGTAAGAATCACACAGCGAGTTCAAGTTGCGCAAAAGTCCTTAACCATTTCGCTTTCGCATATTGGCGCACAATTTCAACAGTAGTTCTTGGAAACAATTCAGGGCTTGTCCGGGAGCCTGAAAAGCCCAAAGTTTGGAAGCAGAAACCCGTGGTTCAGAGAGATCCTCTGGTCATGGAGATAGTCCAGGTGTTTGGCACCACATCAAACCATGGTTAATTAGAAACCAGGATCTTGTCAAAATTGCCCTAAAAGTTAGGTTTGAAAATTTAACCTCCTGAGGTAAAATTTGAGAAAACCCACCACCCCTTCCTTCCAAGTCATGACTTGTGGTGTCAACATCACCGACCGACAAGGCAAATTAACCCATCTGCGTTATGGTATATAGAGCTGACTATTTACAAGATTTTCTCACTCCCGAACACAGTCTTGGCTCCACTCAAACCATAGCTCGCCGCCCTGCTTGGTAAGACTACCCACAATAACTGTACTGGTAATACGGTAATTGAGTCGTATGCTCTGTAGTCAGAGTTACCCCCCTCTGGTAAGGCCTGGTTTTTTTTGTTTTTTAATGTCTCTAAGAGGGGCTGAGCCGCTCTTTTTTTGCTGTGTTTTTCGCCCCTTTTCTAAGGTAGGGAATTCTCGACCATATAGCACACGACTCAATTATTACAGTTTTTGCGGGTACTCATGAGCCTAGGCTTTGAATACATTTTGCTTGATCTTCTGATCACAGCCGAACAGGCCCTTAGTATGTAAGGCGGTGTTCGGGTCACCGCCATTTCAGACGTCCTTGGTGTTTGCCTCGGTACTGCCCCTAAATCGCGATTCTGGAAGTATGGTTCGTAGCGGGGATTTTCGTGGTGTCTCGTGGTGACGACTAAAGTTGAAATCTACAAGAGGTAAGAATATATAGTAGGAGAAACGAATCGTAACCCATATACTGACTTCTTTACTAAGTTAGATCTCATTTGGGAAATTGGAAATTGCAGGACATTTTGACAGGGCCGTTAGTCAATGACCATTTGAAGGGGTTTCAAATTTGAGATTCTGGAATCTTGGTAGCAGGTCACAGTCGTGTCAAATCATACCGGATGTTGAGAAATGGTCCTCCGGGTGAAGATTCGAGAGATTTGCTTGAGGCTTCCTGCTCACTATTGCGTATATAGGAAGATATCATACGTGGAAGTGTGTATTTCACATCATGGCTTGGGTCATCACGATAGGGTATATAGATACCGTTCCTGTTCCTCTTAGCTATGATAGTGAGCTTAATCAATGATCTTCCGCTACACAACAAAACGTCCAATTCTTGACACCGGGAACCCCGCACCTGTTGGAAACTGTGGCTTCTCTGGATCGGGATACCAGTGGTTGACCTCATCATATGCTTTTAGTACTAGTATATAGATACCGAGATGAGGTCCTCACGGGTACCATAGTTGTCCGGTGTAACTGCTATATTCTTGCAGTATATTAGGCCTCCACTCCCGTAAGAAATAGAAAGAACAACGGTTCAAACTTCAAAAGAAGAAATTTACAACAGTACCAGCACAGCCGACAAGATGGTATGAGTGATGTTTCATGATTCCGGTTTACCTATATATCCAGGTAGGAATCTGGTGCCTGGATTCCCAAACATGCCTTCCGCTCTGGATTGAATTTAGGGTTTAGTCTGCTGCTTCAATTTACGGCAACCCGAGGTGCACTCCAAAATCCAGAGAAGGATTTGCTCAGCTAGTAGCCATATTCTTAACTCTATAGGCTGGCGAAGGACTTCACCAATAGGAGCAAAGATATGGGGAGCCTAAGCGAATAGGTATGCCGCGAGAACGCGCTTTCCCAGGCATGGAGAAAAGAAAGTGTCTGGAATCAGATAGCCGAAATGAGTATGTATGCCAACCATAGGGTTTGGTTTGGCAGCCAGCCGGAACAGAAATAGCGAAAAGAGTTGATGAGATCTATCATGTCTTGCGAGCTGGTGCTATTCCTTGTCAGGGGAGCGCTGATCCTTCTCATGGGCATTTTTCTCAAACCAGGGGTTACAAGAGTGGCCGGGGTAATTCATCTCTCAACAACTTTTACTGGAATATAAGGCGCCGCAGAGAACCGCATCCTGTAGGACACCTGGAACCAATAGTCTATCTGGTATTCACTTTGTCGGGCGTAGGGTGTCCGAGTACCCAGAGAATGGCGAACTATTATAGCTCATCGTCGGTCCCTCTCTACCATCAACGAGGACTAAACTTTTAGGAAAATGGGGAGGTGAAAGCGATGATTGGGGATGAATTCTGGGGTTCGACCGGTGATCTCGGGCGTCCCCTTGCAGTCCTATAGGCGCCTGCCTACTCCAGGCCCCCAGCATCCCGGGCACATATCTCAAGCGGTAAGTCAAGAGTGCCCGTCGTTTGGGAGGGGCTGCTCTCTAAGAAGGTGACAGCAATTCCTGTAGTCTTCTACCGATGGGCAACCTAGACTGTACTGTACCTGCAGATAGCCCCTTTCGCGCAGCCAATTCCATGAAGGGCCCGCCTGTTGCGTACAGGAGCCTAGGAGATTGCGCAACTTGAGACACTTGCAGCCCCAGCCGTCGATAGGGCAGTCACCCGGACAGGCGCCAAGATACTGTACTTGTCCGTCCCTGCCATCTTTTTAGATCTCGCCGCCCCTCTGTCCGGACCTGAAGACCTACAGACTTGACGCTTGGGTTTCCTGCGTGTAGTTACATCTGTGTTTCCAAGCCCAACTACAGCCCCTACCGTATGTTGCTAGGTGCCTAATGCTCCATTGGGGTCCGAAGTTTTATGCAAGGGACTCACGTGGAAAGTGGTACTGCTAGTGGGGGATGCCAAGGTGCGGTCTAAGCAACTTCGTGGAAGTGAGGCCAGAAGGAGGATTTGGAATATGCTAAACACTATGATATTATGACATACCAGAAATCCATTTCATGGTAGAATATTGGCCCTTTCCATCCAACCCCAACCATTAGCGTACCGCAAACCATTTAACCGAAACCTACAGTATATATATACCACTAATAATTTTGTATCAGGAGGCCCCAGGACTTGCGGTAAAACTGGATCACAGGGGCCTGTACTAGATAATCGGGATGGCTAGAAAAAGAAAGCCGGAAAAAACAATTCAAGACCCAGTCGAATAAAAAAATACAACAAACGCCAGTGTATGGTATCAAAGGATGGAAAATAATAATCAGAGTTCGAGAAGCTTCAAATTAGTGGGATTATTGTATACACTTCCCATTGTATGTAATAAATCTATGATTGAGCAGTTTCTATTTGTTGAGCCGTTTTGAACTCCTATCGAGTGCCATCCGCTTCGAATGTTGATTTGTGTCATTCAAAGTGGTGAGAACCTTGGTACGATTAATGCCGGTTCGTGGTGTTATCGATGTTGACAGTTGCGTGTAATGGTATGACAAAGTAACTAACAGTAGTTTTTCGTCCAACCAAGCCAATGATCCGAGGAGAGTAGAGTAAAGTAAGATAGAAATGAAAAGAAAAAAATCAACAACAAAAACTTTGCTTCTCTTAAACCCGTAACGCCTCCGTCGAACTCTCGCTAGGCAACTACATATATAAACTCGATTAGCCCAATCACCACACCCCCAACCCATTCAAAGGAAAAACTCACCGGAGGATTCTGCGGCTTACTCCCCCCAGCCGTAACTCTATTCAACCCGATTCCGACCCCCTCAATGACCGCCAGCAGGCACGCACACCCAATAGCGCTATTCCTGGCCGCCCTAACCCCACCCCTAATAGCAAGAGCACCACCCGTGAAGAACCCAGCGATAATAGCATTGTATGGGTCATCCTTCTGTCGAACACCCTTGACGGCGCAGTCAAAAGAGGAGAATAGACCCCCCCAGACACCAAAGTTACCACCGAGGACGGGTGCCCGGGCTTTTATCGACGTGAGCGCTCCAATTGAGCGTTCGCCGCTGGGTGAATTCTTGAAGCCTTTTACCCCGTGCCAGATTGCGCCGCCAACGGCCTAGAAGTTTTTTTTTTGTTAGCCCGAAAGTGTTGAAGGGAGGGGGGATGGGGAATCATACACCCATGGCGAAGGCACCGCCGAAATCACTGAGAACTACCCATGGGCAAGGATCGCGGGAGTGGTCTACTACGCCCGATTGTCTCATTTTTATTTATTTTTCCTCTTTTGTTGGAGGGAGATTTTGCTCTTCTTTAGCTTTGGGAATAGGGGAAAGAACAGGGAGAAACGGAGAGGGAAAAAAGGAAAGGGAAAGGGAAAGGATCGCCCGCGGGTCCTTATGTGTATATCTTAGGTGTGGTGGCTAGGAAGTGAGGTGAAGCGAGGTTTAAAGGTGTGATGGATATGGAAGATTGGATAGAGGTGGCTTTTTTTTTTTTCCAGATGTCGGGAGTGACAGAAGCGTGATGGCCAGTACGGTAGTGGGGGAGAAAGGTGCGTCTTGGCGCAACCTTATCGTCACGTGATTGGTGAATGCTTATCGGTAGGTGCCTGGACCAACTTGGGCACTTGGGCCAGGGTACTCGAAAATCAGACGGTAACGAAACGGTTGGCAGTATTACATGTAATTCTGGATCACAGCAACCGGAGATACGGCACAAAATCGTAGGATATCAAAATTATCATTCACTAGAAGACAAGAGTACTAACCGCCGCCACAGTGTAAACCTACCTGACGGAATGTCTATTTATCCTACCCCGACTAGCTTCCTCCCCGGCACTGCCCCTCCCGACGACACCCTTCCCCGCTACAGAAACCAAGCTCATCGGCCGCGCTGCCGGTTCTGCGGCGTCCTCAACCGCCTTGGTGGGCATCTTCTCCGAGATCCTCCCTAGTCCCAATACGCTCCAATATGTGTGCTCTCTCTTCTCCTTCGCCTCCTTCCCAAGCCCGCCGTCATCCCTCTCAAGATCAGTCTCGTAAACCACACGCACCGATACAGGAACCTGAACGAGCCTGTCATCTTCGGTAGCAAGTTCATTCCCGTCCTCGTCCAATTCCCCGGGGAGCGGGAGCAGCGGTGGCACAACTTCTATAACTACGGTTGTCCAGTTCCTTCCCAGGTCCCAGACGGTGCCGATCAGCATCCCAGTTTTCCGCCCCTTCTTGATGGTAGCTGCTGGCGGGTTTGCAGTTGTCTGTAAGGCCTCGTCCCAGACGTCGGTGTTTGCGCCTACTTCGAAGGTTGGGCAGAGGATTGTTACGGTCGAGGGGTAGCTTCCTGGTGTTTTGGCCGGCGTGGCGAGGGTAACGTTTATGGGATCAAACAAGGGGTTTGTGATGGTTAAGAGGAATTGATGGGTTGAGAGGGGAGTGAGTGCAATATAGTTGAATGCCGTTGGGTCTAAGCGGGAGATTGAGAGCGCCGGTATGTAGTTCCTATTATAATTAACATCTGATTTGAAGTGAGTGAGAGGAAGAGTTGAGGGAACAAACATCGCCACAAGCTTTATTCTGAACCTAATGGTAGTAGGCTTTGACTCTGGTTTTACAAGGATATGCCTACAGGCTCTGCATCTTTTAGACCTCTTGGTCCTCAGTAAGGCTGCGAGAGGCCTAAGATCCCGGATGAATCTCGGTTGGTGGTTCTGTGCAATTCTCTGCTCTTTATTCGTCGTTCCAGGAAACCCTACCTCCTCAATCCTTTCAATAAGCTCTTCCTCATCATCCCCAATTTCTTTAACCGTGTCCCACTCCGTCCATTCAAGTTTTCCCTTCCCACCCACATTACTAAACCCCCCGATTCCTCGGCCAAAGCTCCGACTCCGACTACCAGACCCAAGCCCAGAATACAGCCCCATAAGTCGTGATAGCGCCCCGGGAGAACTACCGTACTCATCTGCTCCCGCCCCAGCCCTTTGTTGCGCGTAATGAGCTTTGAGCCCGAGAAACCGCTCCTCAGGACTCAATTCCCTCTTATCCTCTTCATCATCCGGGGTAATAATAGTCGGCGCACTCATGGAAGGGAAATAACCCTCGGAAGAAGCTGACACTGGGGAAAGCGGAGAGGAGAAAGATACGGTGGTAGCTCTGGCAAGAGCAGGAGGCTTCATCTTCTCGGCCAATTGTGTAGTGATAGATGTTGGCTTCTCGAATTCGATTCCAATCTCCGCAGATGACCAGAGGCAGTGATTGCACAGGAGTATATACGGGCCTGCCTGCGCCTCACCTGTGGGCGCCACAATCAGGGAGGCAAAACATATCGGACATGAGAAGCAATTCCGCGTACACCTATCACCATAAACCCATCCCAATCAGTCCCACCCCATCTCAAACCGTCCGACCAGGGGGGGATACCGGTTTCCATCCGTCTTAACAGTAGAAGATGCCACCTCAAACAAACAATGCGGACAAAAGAAGCAAACAATCTCATCGTGCACACAACGAGGGCATCGAATCTGCTTGCAATCCTCGCAGTATAGTAAATTATCCAGGGGAAAGAGCGAGAAATTAGAACGCGGTGCTCGGGGATCGAAGGTCTCCTCCTCCTCCTCCGGATCCTCCTCAGACTCGTCCAGATCCTCCTCTGGTGCTGCCGGTGCGCCGGGCTTGGTGGGGGACTTTGGCGCTATCGCTATAGACTCGTCGCAGGGACATGAGATGTGCACAGTGGGGAAGCTGTATGTGGTCAAGCGCGGCGCCATGATGGTGGTGTCTGTGTTTTGCTCTACTCGATTATCTGTCTGGCTGTTTGTGCAACCGCACCCGGAGCTCGTAGCGAGTTTGGAATGGATTATGCTTAAATGTCATCAGAGCTCCATCGCGGATCTTTTGCTCAAGGTTCGTCTGCCAAGACAGCGTTTTGGTGTTGAGGCAGTTAGGGTCTGAGGCTCTGACATAAATCCTTGCAAGAGAGGCCCCTTCTACTGAATGAGATGAGGTATGATACTGGTATGACACGATACTCGAGTAGACCCTACACTTTATACCCATTTCGACATTTAACCTTTCAATTGCAAGTTAACCGGTATTCTTTTTTCCAAAAATAAAAAATAAAAAAACAGCCAAGGCATCCCTCCCCCACAATATCCCACCGGCATACCACCACCGGAAACCAACCAACCAGGCTCACAAGCTCACTTCCTAGAGTATCACTTAACTTGGAGACTTCACTCGTATGCGGGGATCGATGCAGGCGAAATATGGTCGGTTAACACCTCAGCGGGACAAATTCTTCGTGTCATTAAGCTCGCGTAACGGAGTTTGCGCCACCCTCGGTTGCCCTAAATACTGTACTCGAGTACGAGTACAGTACTCCGACGCACAAGGAGCCTGACATAAAAATGCAGAAATCCAACTTTGGTATCACATCCGGCACTCCAACTAGAGCAGATTAATTATCACGAGTATTATAGTTCGCTTAGAGCTCTACCGAGGTGATAATGAGCTCCCCTCCCCGCCACCAACCCCTCGCTAACGTTCTTTCATAGAACGGGGAGGGAAACAAACAGGTATCATAATCATGTGGCAGCCTCGCTTGCAAGCACCTCGCCACCTGCCCCGGGCACCGGTGTGGTGCCATAGTTTGGGTCGGGTGCCGGTAGGGTACGGTGCTCGAGCACAGAATTGGCAGTTGGCAGCGTTCGAGTGACGTTGTGTGATGATACCCCTGGTTACCGGTATCCAATCCCACAAGTCTCACACGGCCACGGACCCTCCTGTTCGGTGAGAAATTTTTTGAGATTGCCCTACGGAGAAGGGACAAGGCGGGGTGCTCTTCTTGTCTTAAAAATGTGATACATTCTAATTTGGCACTCCTGCAGCATTACGCGATTGATTCAACGTGTTCTTGAGATCCGCCTTATCTTAACAACTTAGGGGGGGACCTAACTGTTGCTGTAAATTGGGGTCCGTTTCCCTCACAATAAAGTCTATTTTATCCTGCAATGGCCTACACTCCCAGCGAGGATAATACAATGACCTCAAGCGCTTACCACATCCCGTCTGACAATTCCGAGATTCTCCATCTCCTAAGCTTCCGCCGAACAAAACTTAACGATGCCGTCCTCTCCCCCGCAAAGCTCCGGCAGAATTGCCCTCTAGACCACGACCGAACAACTGTAGCACCCCCGACTTCCTCCACCCATCCCTTCCCACCAGGCCTAGGCGACCTATCCGCATACCTCCCGCTGGAAATAATCAACGAGGTCCTCCTCTTCCTCGACATCTGCTCCCTCCTAACCTTCCGCCGGGTCAACACTACCGCCCTCGCAACTGTGAACGCTCTCCCCGAATACCGGGCAGTAATAACCCACGCGCCAGACATCGTCCGTGCCTACTTTGCCACAAACCTTTCTTCGCACACAAACATCCACGAGCTCTTCCAAGCACTCACGAGCAAGCTGTGCAGCTACTGCAGTTCCTTCGGAGCCTTCATATTCCTTCTGGAATGCAGGCGTGTGTGTTGGCACTGCCACACCCAGAATCCTGAATTGCTCCCGATATGCCGCGGCCTCGCGGCCGTTTCATTCGGGGTTTCGCCAGAGGCATTGACGAGCTTGCCAGCGTTGCGGCCGGTTTCGGGGACCTACACCTTGCGGGGGATTCACTGCAGCTTGGCACGGGATCCCACGCCCCTGGTGTCGCGGGCCGCGGCAAGGAGATTGGCAATCAAGGTTCACGGGAGTGAGGACGCTGTCGGAGCATTCGTCGGGGCTCAACGAGGATCGCAACTTTCCAGTTACCGCATACAGAAGGCTGTGTACAACAACATACACACGTCGCCATACGCGTACCCGGCTTCCGAACGAGCCCCCAACGAACCGGCATACTACACCGACAAGGACAACAAGGACGATGATGTCCGCCGGTACCAGGGGGTTGCTCCCCTCCCCGTGTTGAACCCTCGCACGGGAATGCTGGAACATGGCGTTTGCTGCATCGGTTGCGACGTGGCGTACTCGAAAGCCCCGACCGTGGCGCACTACATCCCCTTTGGGAGGGTCGGCTGGCTGCGGCGGAAGCATGAGATGTTTGGCGAGGCGGGGGGCTTCCTGGAACACTTTTTCGCGTGCGAGCAGGCGAGGAGTATTTGGGAGGCGTGGAAGGAGAAGGGGGTTGTTGTGCCTGCTCCTGAGGGGTATGGCGGTGGCCACGGCGGTGGGATTGAGGTTTACGGGGAGGTCTTGGGAATGCTGCAGGCGCAGCTTACCGGGGCTATCGCCGGGGAATTGTAGGGGCTGAGTGAGGAGTGGGATGGGGTTAGTTTTAACGATAGCATAATCGTGGATGCTCAATTGTAGCGAGATTCTTCGCAGGAGCCAGACAGGCAAATAAGCTGCGTGGATGTATAAAAGTAGTAAATCTACCTCGCTGTAGTTCTTGAGAGAAATTTTGTCGTTGGTGAGCCCAAGCACCGCCGAAAAACACACCAAAGAGATAGAAATGTGCGGTCTCCGGGATCCTGATTTGTACTTCTACATCTTAATCGGTCAAAACGCAAATTATATCGACAAACAACTCAAGATCTACAAAATTCCACTGTCCAAGTGTGCATTGCTCGCCAATTGGCCCGGCCCATCCCGAGAAAACCAGAGTCAAGTGCCAAGAATTTGCACTGGCACCAGCGGGAAAAAAAATAGCCACGGTTCATTCAATATCGCACCACATCCCCCACACATTGAAGCGTCACAATTAGAATACCCCAGAACCAATGCTTTTTACCAAGAATTCATTCACCCAACAGATGGCCGGGTTCTATCTAGCCTAACTAGCGCTCTGGAAAGAAGAAGAAAAACGTCACTTTCAGTGTAAAAACTGGCCACAAAAACTATGACTTTCTTTTTTCTATTTTTTTATTTTCAGTCAGGGATACTAATAATGTCATAATGCCCATCAGAAATCTCAGCACCACCCCTAAACACAACCAATACCCGAGTGACATTCCATGACCCCACGACCCCCTTAAAAAAAAAAAAAAAAAAACGATAACCTCAGCCTGTTCGGCAACAGAAACAATAAAACTTTTTCGCATCTCATCAGCTTCGCGGTAAATAAGCATTTCGTTGCCCGGTTAGTTATTCCCATGAAGTGACTATCATACGTGAGAATCCGGAGTGCTGACCACTCTCGACACCATTTTTTATTTTTACTTTTATTTTTTTGCTTTTCTATATATGATATCATTACTCTTGCGGCGGTTGGTGGCGGTGTATTTTGAGGGGGAGGAGGGGGATGGAAGTTTTCAAGAGATGCTGAGGGTCTACAGTGTGATACACTAGGGGCGACCGACCCGCTCTGGGTGTCGATTTGTGGAGTTGGTTTTGCTTCGAGGTTTTGGTTTGGGCGTATTGTACTGCATCGTTGATGGACATCTTAGCCAGCCATTGGCTCTGAAATGCTGTCGTTCTATATTTCCAAAGCTGCTCGTGGAGCCTAAGGGGCGTCCTGGAGTGGGCGGGATGGGGGTGGGGGTGGGATTGGGGGGGGGGAGCCTTTTTGGGTGGCTTAAAGAGTGAAGTTGGGACTAATTTAGCTGAAGGGCTGGGAATAATTTTCGGGAGTGTGCACACATGAGATCATCATGCTGCATGGCGCGGCGGCATTGGGAAAGGGATAAATCAAGTGGGGTTGACGACAGCCAATTATTGGATTTCAATTTGGATGATGGTTTAGGGGTGGTATTGGGTCGATTGGTGCATCGCTCTGGTGGTGAGTGGGCCCGAGGTGAATAGATCCGTGATTGGCATCGCTGGTATAGCAGAGGATATATCATGGAAGGTTTTTGGAGTCCGCTATTAGGTGTTTAGCAAAAAATTAGTTTTCAACCCGCAATAGATCTAGTTAGAGGGCGTGCTCATTCCGAGTATGCACTACCTGAACACATGTGAGTGAAAGCCACTTTTGGAATTCCCGCTGTGATTGGCTTAGCTAACTATGCATGCGTGCCTCCGAGATAAGTCATACCTCTCTGAGAAGCCTTGAATTGTCCCTGAATTCTCAATGTTTCCCTCCAAGATGTGCATGTATGATAGTGTTTTTTCTCCATACCACGGTCTTTGGCCCCAGAAATCGCCCGAACTTCCATGGCCGAGTGGGTTCACTCAGGTGGAGTAAGCTTAGGTTGGGCGCAGTTACTAGGTCTCATGGTTTTGGGGTGTTTGGACTGGAGTATTCATTGCACCTCACGTAAATTTACATTTAACTTGCCATAATAGGAGCTCATAAAAATTTAGTAACGAGAACTAAAGGAGCCCATTCTCCCACCTAACCAAAGCTAACGCCCACACTGCCCACCCCTGTATCACCACCTAGCACACCTGCCCCTGTCTAGCCGTGCCCTCATCTACCGGGCCGCCCCTTACCCGGCAGTGAAGCTTGGTCTCCCCAGTGAAAACCCCATCATCCCGTAGACCCGGCCCGACCCCCTAGCCAACAATAGCAAGAGGTGGGACCGACCCCTCCCTCAGTTGGTTCGCATCCAGTCACCCATCTCTAGGATCTCCTAGATGGACAATTTCGCACAGATATCAGCAATCTGCTCGACTTGCATAGAGGGGAGACAGGGCCACGGGGTCTGAAGTGTTAATAGGTGTCGAATGGTCGACACACCGAACTCCGTAAGGAGAGTGGCTATGGGGGAGGAAAGCTTGGATATGAATACTAAAGAATATGAGGTGACAAAGTCAGTAGTTAGGATTGTTCGTAGCCTCTAAATATCTTGAACAAACCTCCGATTGCAGAAAACGTCTCAGAGAATACCTCATTACACTTGGAAAAGAGGGGCGCTAACAACACACACACTAATCGGGGGAGGGGTAGGAAGACGTCGAGAAGCGCAAACGAATTATGCTATCGGGGCATCCGTCACGGGTTACTAGCCCAGGCATTTCAGTTCGCAATCAGAGCCTGTCCAATCGCGATTAGGGCTTAGATTAACTGATGCAGTACAAGTTCCACCAAACCAGGAAAACTCACAATTGCACAAAACAACTGCCTTTTGTTCCGGGGTTGCCTTTCCGAGTCGCCAGTCCCCTGGGGATATACCCCAGAGTGACTTGAATGCTCTGTCCAAAATGTGGCGGAGTCGCTCGCTACAAAATGGTAGGATGTTCAACACTTCGCCGCTAGTGACCTGGTGGGCCGCTGTGTTTTGGGCGTCTATTCCGCCCGAGAGAACATCCCAGAGAACATCCCAACATAGTAAACACTGTATGACGCATGGTGGAAGGTGTCGATTGTTTTTTTTTTTCGGAGGGATGAGAAGATGGAGGGGGGTCGATAATGATTCTACAAACAAGAGTGTGAAACACTTTTATTTATAGTCAGCAAACACGGCAAATGCCCTCGTATCATCTGCGATGCAACTATTGTTCCGAACCGTCCGGGAGCCCCACGGGGCCTCACCGTGTAGAGCACCTGACGAGACTAGACCACCTCCGGCAGCCTACTCTGGGCAACCGAATCCCAGGACGGTTACCTTCGGCTCCGGCGGCGGGCCCTATAGGGTAAGATAGTGCTTTTCGCTGGTAGGACAAAGGCAAGGCCAAGGAATAGCTGTGAGGATGCGGAACAACGGAGAACTATTAGAAATAGAGGTGTTGTTTGAGCTAAAGGTAGTGGTTGGGCTGAATGATTTTACGGAGTGAAGTGAGGTGGTTCAAGTGAACGAGAGTAATTCGTACCCAAGCGGTTAGGAAGTTGTGAGACAGCTTGAGAGGGAAACGAAAGGAAAGGGGGGGGGAGACAAGGAAAGAGGTTTGTTGGAGAAAAGTTTTCAACGGTTGGGTGTCCCACAAGCGCATAGGCGTCCTGCTGCCTATAAGTGCGGGCATTTCCAACTATTGGAGCGTCCTTCCATATCCGGGATAGTTGCCCGCAAGATAGTACGATACTTCAGCCAGTAATGTGGCGGGTGGTGCGGCGAGTGAGGCTGCTTGAACGGTGGCTGGTACTTTTCTATATGACTAGTCATGCTTATCCCCCACCCTCTCTTCCTTAATCAACCTCAATCGTTTCAACGCCAACATGGGCAGCTGGGGTGAGTGATATTTCGTGATTTCGCCTCAGAGTGTGCCTATCTCTACTCCCAAATCCAGTCAAACACTGGGAATGAATGACCCTGGTAGGAATCTCGGAGTTTAATTTGTGGATATGCCTTCAGCCAGGGAAATGAAGCTTCGGGTCTTATCTGATGCGTCTATTAATATCAAGTTTAGGCGGATTTCTACAGTCCCTCCTAGCATTTCTAGGCTAGTAGCCATATTCCCAGCTCTCTAGGATGATGAAGCGGGAACCGATACTGGGCTCCCATAGCCCGTCCCGTCCTACCCCCAAGCCGGGCAGGCTGGACCGTTGGGAGCACCGTTTGTGAGGACCCACTACCCACCACAATATTCCACAACAAATTGCTTCATCATAATAACTTACATCTTTCCACTTTTTCGCCCATCTCACCACAAAGGCGGTTAGCCACCACCCGTCCTCTATCTACACCCTGTGTTTCCCATGACATGGCGTGTCTGCTGGTCTCCTAAGGAATAGGGCATGGATAACCTGGGTACAGTACTCTCTTGAAAATCATCCCCCAAGCTTAATGGGTCACTTTTCAACAAAAACATGATTCTTTTTTAAAAAAGAGCGAAAACATATACTCCTTGGTCTACTCTATCAGCGGTCGCTCTTAAACTAGCCAAGGCTCCAATAGGGAGGAAGGGGCAAGGGCTTAAGGCTTGGCAATTCATACGAGAGGTCAGTCCAATGTTACGGAAAAAAATGTGGATTATGAGATGCCAAGAGCATTAAGTGAAACATGAGACATCACCCGGGCCATATCGGGTATCTGTTATACTTGTAATAAAAATTAATCGAAGCGGAGGTAATGATCGGCAAGGGGGATTTTTTACGCAGCAGAGTGGAGCTGCCCAAGTAAACGCATAGAGTTTGTAACAAGTGGCAAAGAAGGTTATAATTTGAAGTATGTAGAAAAGTGAACGTAAAGAGCTTAGGGAAGAACAGGAGGGAATGCCAAGGCAAGGAGAGGATAGGAAAGGGGGGGGGGCAAATAAGGAGAAGCTTTTAAGGTTTGCCTGTCCCTCCGTTGGTTACGATACAGTACCACCGTGGCTAAAGAAAGTAGCCATTTCCCACACAAAATGCGACTATCTCCAAAAAGGATGCTTGATAACCGTAACGGATTACACAAGCTTCTAACTGGGATATGATAATGCTTGTCCCTATATACAGTTTCGTAGATGCGCAAACCTCAGACCATATCAGATTTGGGCTCTATGATGGTGCCTACTGACACCATCACTGAAGGATACTGAGATGGCACCTTAGTCAACTCTACTTTGGACCCGACAGAGCTGGTCTGGTACAAAAGTGCTACGGTTTTCATCAGTTTACGAGGTAACTGGGTTTTGGAAGAAGTTATTTATAGCGAAGACTGTTTGTGTAGGAGCAGTGGGAAACTTTTCCGGAGGGTTTGTTGGTAATAGGGAGGTTTCTCGTATAAAGAGCTCCATCATAACAGGGTGCGACCTTCCCCCAAATCACGAAGTTCACATCGTTACAGGACAGGTTTAGCGTGCCTGGTATCCAAATTTACTATTTCAGACCGCCCAAGGGACAGCAACGTCAGAGGGAAACCCCCTGGCCTCATCCGCTGACTGTGTAATAGAGATTTGGACATGTATTGAATAACGAAGACTCAGTCTAGTGGCTGTATGCAGTTATTGGTAACTCATTCGATGCTGTGACGTACGTACAGTATATCATCTATGAAGCAACCAAAGCCAGGAATTCGACGTAATGCCTCGAAAGGCCATTTCTGCTTATTAATAACACTCAATCGTTGCATCGTGGCATGCAAGTGCCCCGACACACTCTGCACATATCTCGTACTCGAGTACATGAATTGCACTACATGATTCACTGCCACAAGACCTGTCCAATCGATCCGCAACGTGAAAAGGGGGGGTTTTTTTTTTTTTTGAATATTAGCACCCTCGGCGCAAATTCGAGGCGGCGAGCAGCTGCAGCTTGAGCGCAGTAAGAATGCAGGAAGCACATAGATAGAAGCTCATCGCCTTCTGTTGAAGATACTACATTAACAGAAAGCAGAAGGGTCAGGTCAGCTGCCACAACCGTCATAAATATCATTCAGAGAAGACAGGAGCGCTCACGATAATCAGGGCCCTCATCAATTAGCTCACTGTTGCGGTTCGACGTTCCATGTGCCTAGCAACCAGAATTTTAGGTCATTGAGGATCTCATACATTTTCTGGGTAATTGCGTATATTCTATGTTCCTTAGGAGCCCAGAGACGATCTAACTTAGTGGCTAGGTCTTCATTGGAGGAATCCTTGGTGTCTAGGGCAGAAGCCCGACGACGAACCGCAGCCCGGAAATCTTCCAACAGAGCGGCTGTGGTTGGGCCTTTATTGGAGGAACCCCCGGTGCCCGTGACAGGAACTCGACGAGCTATAGCCCGGGAGTGATCTAACTGAGTGGAGGTATCCTTGGTGTCTGGGGGAGAAGCCCGATGAACCGCAGCCCGGAAATCTCCCAACTGAGCGGCTGTGGTCAGGCCCCGGCTGGAGGAATCCTCGGCGTCTAGGGCAGAAGCCCGACGACGAAACGCAGCCCGGAAATCTTCCAACAGAGAGGCTGTGGTTGGGCCTTTATTGGAGGAATCCTTGGTGTCTGGGATAGGAACTCGACGAGCCATAGCCCGGGAATGATCTAACTGAGTGGAGGTATCCTTGGTGTTCGGGGAAGAAACTCGACGATCCATCAGGGAAACGATGCCCGCACCCACTAAACCACCGATCAAACCAGCCACAAAACCACATAGAATGCTGGGGAGTAGAGTGAAAAGAGTAGCTGAAAAGTATAATACACAGTCAGTAAACGGGATCTCACAGGGCTCTAGGATTTCTCAAACAAACCAAAAGTCGGTTCATCCATGGTGTATGCTGGATGACAAAGTAAGATTGTTGGTTGTTGGTTGTTGGTTCGTATGTTTCCAGATCAGCGTGGAACAAAGCTGAGTTTAAGTACCTTATCTCATCCACAATGTTACGTGGCCTCTACACACCAGCTAACTGGAAAGAGGAAATTTATAAACACAAGTCACAGTTACGGGACAACACTGTTTTGGACTCCCAAGACACCGGTTGGCCCCGTACATTATTAATAATTACTTTAAAATTAACTCCTCTCACTTTCGGTATCGAGTATGCAGAGATTGGCGGAGATTGTGCTAGTACAGCATGTTTCTGGCACTGGTAGCAGGAGCAAAAGGCCCCATTTTTACTGTTTCGGGATGTCTCCCTACTAAACAATCGATACGGTACTAGCGGTGGCACTAGGGAGCCATAAGCACGAATTCCAGCACTGAACACCCGCCTAATTGCAACTCCACTCAGCCTAACCCATATTCCCCAGTGCACACTATAGCAGGTAATCTGCTGACCATTAGGGTGCAAACAAAATTAATTGGGAAGCCTGCAAGTCGAGATCTACCAAAAAGTGCAATGCTAGGATATTTCGTTTGCACCGAAAAGTGCGGTAAAAGTCTGGGAAAGGCCGGTTTTATAGCGTGCCAAACAGGGTCTTGGTTGAGAAAGATATTCAAAAAAGTGAGCCAAAGTTGGCAGAGAGAACAAATGAAGCGAGTGTTCGGTGCAACTGCAATTCATAAGTACAGTAGGAACAATGATTTGGAAACTAGCCAAGAGCATCACTTAAAGCCAGCTTATAATCCACTTTAATGGTCATGATCAGTCACTTTGAAAATCCTCATTTCAATCTACCATTTGCAGTTGTGCTAAACACCCCCCCTAAGTTTAAGGGAAAGATGTGAATGAAGAGATGCCAAACTTTTGCGGCTGCTTCTAGGGCACGGCAAACACTTCACCAGAATCTCTGAGCTAGTTAAGGGGTCGTCGTCGGTGGGTCATTGGGATTATAGTTTGGCTCAACGAGGGACAGTAAGGGCTGCCAGATTTTTCCCTAATGGAAATAGGTAACCATGATGAGCTATTCATAAACCTTTTCTCCCTAGCTCCCGAAAGGGTGTTCCACCCAACCTAAGTTGGGCACTTCCCTGGCAAACACTACACATGCAATCTGGAGCCTTCTACAACCGAGTGATACATCGTATCCTCCCCTCCTCTCATCGTCAATTTTGCAAAACATGAGAACGTGTTTGAGCATTGAGCAATTGAAGTTTCGCGTCCCGTCTGCTCTGCCGTAAACAAGATGGCCTTTAATGCTGCCTTGCCGTAGTCCATGACGACGACAAACTGGTCTATCCTCATATTTCTCGCTCCCAATTGCTAAAATTGCATGAGGGTTAGGCTAGCGAAGCACTTCTGAGCAAACCACTAAAGACCAAAACACTTTATGCTAGATGTGGGGGATATGAGACAATTGGGGAATCTTTTACTCTGTCGCCTCAAGGCATATAAACCCTCACCCCCTCCTCCTTTCCCTTAATCTTCTTTTCTATGATACCCTTTCTCTTCCCACCACAAAAAATCATTACCCTTCAAATGCCCCCACTACCAATTATAGCCCCTGATGGGACGGGTGCACTCAACAACCTGCTCTCAACCCTTTCCTCCCTTTTTAAGTTCAAGCCTTCCCCACCTGCTCTTTTCTCATCCTCCCGGGAAGAGGAAGCGACCCTCAAGTTAACTAAATTCAATATCTCGTCTTCTGATCCTCCTCCTCCTGTCCCACAGCTGCCTAGCACGTTTACTTTGCCATCCCCAGGGCCGCAAAAAGAGGATTGGTTGAAAACGCCTGGTTTATGGAGCACCAGTGAGTACGAGGAATTGATGTTGAACCCGTGGAAGGATAACCGCAGACGCTCTTGTACATTCTCCTCTTCAATATTAGCTTTAGAGACCCCGATGATGCTAATCTACAAAGCAGTCCCAGATCAGGAATCTGTTGCTATGACAATGAATAGGACCAGCATAGACCCCCCGGTTCCGCAGCAGCCGAAGGGGAATCGCCCGTTGGAAGGATGGGATCTCATCCTCATGATACTCATCTACATCGCTACAATAGTCACTGGGCGTGTCCTCCTAGGGGCCCTATCCACAATCCAGGATAAACTACTCGCCAACCTAAAACAGTCCGGAGGGGGACTTGAAGAGGAAGCGGGTCGGGAGAAGGCTTTCCGCCGTGTAATGTATATCTCTACCACCCTTTCCTTGACGATCATGCTTGTATTCGGGTCCTTTGCTTTTGGGGAACTTTTGTCGTGGGCACCTTGGAAAGATTGAGGCTTCATTCTCCATAGATCCCGTTAAGAGAGCGGGTGGTGTCTTGATATTTTTTCCTTCTCACTCTTATAGACATTTTAGACAGGTCCAATTTCGTATCGATGGGTTTTTAAGGTTTGCTCAGCCATGGAATAAGGTGGATAGTATACAGTGGTGTTTATTATCCCCCATATTCAATGGCTGAGCAAACCTTAAAAAACCATTGATAATGCTAAATTGGTCCCATCCATCTTCTTTTAGGTTATATAAATAAGACATTTCCAGCCAATACAGCCCTTAGAATCAAGCATCTCCATAGATCTCGTTAAGGGAGCGGGTGGTGTTTTGATATTTTTTCCTTCTTCCTCTTATGGACATTTTGTAAATTCTAGTATGTTACGTCTTAAGCTTTATTGATAAACTTGTGGAAAACCTTATCTCTCATCTGACCCTAAGCGCCACAGCACAGTTCCCCGTGATTTCCATACAGGCGGGAAAGCTCTTCCCACAACCTGGTACAAACTCCCGCAAAGACAGGATATATAATGCTTCAAGATATCCATCGAGACAGCCAAGTACCCGAGTATCATATCTTACATGCCAGCACGTAGCAGCGCAGTGTCGTGCCACAATATGTCCCTGTGGGCACATCTACCACGATCCACCCATCTTCCTACCACCGAGAAGTAAATCCATTCGAACCAGTCACAGCTCCGCTGTTAACACACTGTAGGGAATAATCCAGAGAGTCGTTGAATATATCCCGACGACCGTCAACCCTCTCTCAGGGTCCGGAAAAATTCAGGTCCTAAGCCTTATCCCTAAGCTAACTATGACAGCAGAGTAAATCCTTGCGAGCAACCGTGAAAGAAACTACGTATGTTATACATAATCAGGACGGCACCCTTCGAATCGAGTGTATCCCAAAACTTAAATAAAATTGTGATTAGTGCAAGAAAAAGAAAAAAAAAGCATTCAATTTAGCCCCAATCTATCCACGCACTGTTGCGCTTAACTGCTATTGTCTCCGAGCCGGTAGCTTGGTTATCACTACTCTTTCCTCGGTCGTTTTAGGCCCGTCACAGATAATCACTCGACTAAGCCCAGAGCTTGAATGGGATAAACCTGTCTTACTAAAAAATACAACACGACTTGGTAGGTTCTTTTTTTTCAAAGTTGAAAAAGTTGAAAAAGTTGAAAGAAAAAAAATAGTTGACTCAGATAAGCTTGTCATAGACAAAAATTGTTAATTTACAATCATTTTTTATCATACATACTATACAATATGGTTTTTCAGGTAAGAGACGGAGGTCAAATGGTCGATTAACGAGCCAAGAATACAAAAAAAAAAGTATTCGTAAAATGGGAGAATTCAGAGATTGCTTCAGGAATCCATTTTTTTGGGAACCTCAAAAAAAATATCACATTTGAAAATCCTTTGATACGAGTAGCTGCTACTGATGATATGTACAGTACAGAGCGCTGATAATTTTACCGTCATCTTCCTCGAAAACCCCTACCAGTACAATATCTCGCAACAAGAGATTAGCACAGTACATTACGGCTGTAGAGGTGTGAGTTTTTTCCGCGACCCGTTGTCACAACTTTTAATCGATACTTACATGCCATACCCGATGGGTTATATAATACTATCATACAAGCATCACACGACGAAATACCAGTTAATAGAGTAGAAAGATTTCACCCAAGAACTTCCCAAACACTCGCCCAGACTATAAGTATTGTCTTGGAACTGTATCATACTTGTATATAGCTAGCCCTCCTCAAGACACCCCCCTCTCCCCCCTAAACCCCCGATACTCCGAAATCAATCGCCGTATTATAGATGCCTACTGATAGCAAATCCCAAAGTTTTTTTCTTTTTCTTTCTCTTCCCCTCCTATCCCACCATTTTCATACAGGATAGTGTCACCCTAACTCATTCATGTTAATTGCCATGTACAAGTACTCGAGTATATCATACACCATGCCGTAAACTTCCATTTCCCCGGCCACCGCCACCATCTCAACCCCAACTAGCCCTCCCCCACCGCAGCTCATCCGGGCAAAGTTGAACACCTTCTCTATACTAATATAAGAGTCGCCGCCTCAAATACCGTATTGAACTCAAACTCCGCTGCACGGGATAAGCTCAAGTATACTATCATATATAATATAAACCCTGAACTCGAATACAGTACTGTGCGGTACCGGCTTACTACTTACTAGCACAGTGCTAATCGTCACCTACTAACTACAAGTAGTAGTAGTAGTGTCTACGAGTACATAACCACAGCAATGGGAATCCAACGATTTGACTAATAGGGTGCAGATGATACTGAAGCACAAATTTTACCGGCATCTACTGTCCAGAATTGAATGTATGATGCACCTACCGAGTCACGGTCCCTCCCTCCCTCCCTCCCTCCCTTCACACGCGCACAGGCGGGTAGGCAGGCGGACAGGCGGACAGGCGGAGGAGGGCTATGAGATGAGATACTCGCCCGGCTTCCCCACACTTCCTATAGGCGCAGATGTATAGTTTTATTATTGCAAGGTGTTTGGTCATACCAACGTCTTCGGTTGGTGTAGTGTGTAGGTAAAATGGACGAATGTGCTACGACTCGAAGGCGATAGGGCACGTCCTAGATGTAATTATAGTGAAATCTGCACGGTTGAAAAAAACCTAGCATGGTATGATTAGGACTAGTGAGGACCCCTGTGAATCACATACTAGCACTCGCCTTAACTCCTCTGTAACGCTACGCCCTATCATTTCCTCCTTCCCTTCCACTCTTTTATTCCCACTCACAATCACTCATAAGGCACACCACCCCCACTTTCAAAAGCGGAAGAGAAAATAATAGTCCCCAAATTCTACGTACCAATCTAGCCACCGCCCATCCAACCGCCCAAGCAGGTAGCACCGCCCAAGGGGGAAAAGAAAAAATGGAAAAAGTGGAAAAACAAGCAACGGAGTAACATACATCTATCCACCCACCCGCCAACCATTCATTCATTGTTCAACTCCTCAAGTAATTAATACCCCAGCCACTTCGCAAGAGGAAAAAGAGCCTAAGCATGAGATGAAAAGAAAGCAGTAATAAAAGACCTGTACCAAATGCACCCCCAAAGCAAGGAAACAGCTTTTTTTTCCAAGAAAAAGGGAAGAAAAAGGAGAAAAAATACAATTATTCCAGATCGCCATGTGCATATAGGAAAGACAAGACATGCCGCCGTAGTCACGTGAGAAAAAACATATACCACACAAGCTGCCAACTCAGCAAGGACGACCGTGATAAAAAATAAGCAATAAATAGGAAAGAAATAAAAATGAAAAGCCGAGAATATCCTTGACCGACAGCAAGACTAGGTTATAGCGTATATCTCTTCAACTCTCTCGCGCGACGCATATAACTCAATCTTCAACACCATCCGTCCCCGCTTCTCCATCGTCCTCCATTTCCTGGGTATCGTCATCCTCATCGTTATAAAACGGGTGGTCCCCAGCGGTAGCCCGCTCGGCGCTCAGATGCCGGCGAAGTTTTTCTACTCCGCTACCGCTAAAGACGCAAAAGACCTCACGCTGGTGTTCATTGAATTCTATTCCAGTCAGCACTAAGAGCAGCGTAAAATAGAAAAATAAAAAAAGTGGGAGGGAGAGTGGCTGGTATACCCTCAGGCGGAGGTCTACAGAATTGGGTGAAATCCTTTCGACTGTAGAAGACGTCGACACCAGTTAAACTAAGATGGGTAAGACGCTCGCAACTCTTAATCAAATCATGGATTCCCTAGGCGATAATAACCATCAGTTCAGCCGCTCCCCCGGCATAACGCCACAAACAAGGGGCTCACATTAACAGTAAGATTAGTGCAATACGACAAATGAACCCTCTCAAGAGGACACGGTGCGTCATTTGTCCGACGGACCAATGTCTGGATAGCATAGTCTGTAATCTGGTGGCATTTAACCAACCCGATTCTCCTCAACTTTGGCAGCCCCGCGAGATGGCATACAGCCTGGTCAGTAAGTAGTGTGCAGCAGGCCAGATCGATATACCGGATCCTATTACAATGACGTACGAGAGCCTGCACGGCGCGATCTGTGAGGTGCTGGCAGTGACCAAGGTGCAGGTAGTGCAAGTTCTTCCCCAACTTGATAATGCTATGGGTGACAGCCCTATCGGTAATGTTCTCGCACTTTGCCAGAATAAGGTTGCGGAGCCTAGGCGCGACGCTAACAATCTTGTTCACGCTTTGGTCTGTAAGTAGCCTACAGCCTGTAAGATCCAATATGCGCAGTAACTCGTACGGTCGATTGGGAAGCTTGAGGAATGCGTCGTCGGTAAGAAGGTCGCAATAAGCAAGGCGGAGTTCCCGAAGCTGACGGAGCTGATTGAACATATGAAGAACCGACTCATCCGTGATATTGTGACACTTATGCAAGTCCACCTCCAAAAGCTGAGGACAATTCTCAGCTAATGAAATGACCGTAGAGTTGGTCAACAGATTACAATCGTTAAGCTTAAGCTATTTCCCCAAAATTCACCATGTCAGCAACAAAAAAAAACAGGATAGGGGGGGATCATACTCTGCGTAGAAATTTACAGTTCTTAGACAACACCACCATAGAAGCATCCGTAATACGTCTACATCCAGCAACATTCAACCCCTGAAGCCTCGGGCAGTTCTGAGCAACCACATTAATCGACAAATCCGAGATATTATAAAGCTGCGACATATCCAGCGCCTGGATGCGCGGGTTACACGCCAATATCTCCATGAGCGGTGAGTCTGTCAAATTGACGCAGTTGGTGAGAGTCAGACGTTCCAACTTTGTACACAGTCCCAACGGCTTCATACTCCCATCGTTAGCCTTTGCCGAGATGGGCGTCAGATTGAGCCTCTTGATCAACTGCGAGTACTTGTAGAAGGCATTCTCATCCTGGATAGCGGCGACCATAGCCTCATATTTTGTGAATTCGCCGAAATGCGGACGGTGCCAGAGCAGCTCCACGCTGCAGTCGGCCCACTGCCGGGATACCAGCATGCAAGCCTTCAATACCACCAGAGAGGTAATCTTAGAGAAGATGGCGATCAGGAGCTCCGGAGGAAGTCTATTAACCGGCGAAAGGGGCTGTTGTTGCTGTTGATGGGGATGCGGCTTACGGAGGGAGGCCATCTTCTCGATAGGCGATACAGTCATATTTCGGAAGTCTGTTAGCTCGGCTATTGAAGAGTGGCTATCGTCCGGGTTAGACATGAAACAGTCAGGGCCCTCATCGTTGGTAAAGCGCTCAGGGCTACTGCTGGATGAGCTGTTCGAGGTAGAGTTCTGGTCGACAATAACATAGCCGGCGTCGAGAGGAACAGGAGCTATCGATAGAGGCACGGGCTGGCGAGCCATTGCGAACAATGTTAATAGGGGGCAATCAAGCACACACTAGAGTGTAGCTGTTTAAGAAGTCGGGATAGGGTGCGGTTAACCGGCCAGGACACGGGCGGCAGTTGTCGCGATGGCAGTGATAACAGTTGTAGTATGGAACTCTGTGAGGTGAGGTAAGAGGAAGGAGAGAGGAAGGGATGGCAGTGGTCTAAACAACAAGACGGCACCACACAGGAGGAGAAGGGGTTAGGGTTAAGAGTGGTGGAGGGGGGGGGGTCGCGCCTTGGAAAGGGGATCAGGAGAGGAAAGGTAGTGTCGGAACGATGAGGGGTTGGTATCGTAACGTTGGTAAGGCTTTTTCCTTCCCAAGATACTATAGGGGTAGCGGGGCTAAAAGAACGTAAGGGTTCAAATCTAAGTTAAATAAGAACAAAATTCTGGGAAGAACTAGACGTAGTTTTGTTACCTGTTACTGTTCAAGAGAGGGATGGAAATTAGAGAGCGAGTTTCCTAATGTTAAAGAGAGTGAGACAGTAAGGCAGCGATAGATGGAAAGTAGAGGAAACCTCAAATCCCAAGCACAAGATCATAAGAAACCCGAGAGAAACGAGAAGAGGCTGGGGGGGGGTCAGAGGGCAACCAACATAAGACAGGAGAAGAAGAAAAAGGATTGCGTGGCTGGGCGCCAAAAATAACAAAAAAATCCAAAAGATCCCCATCCCCACCAACAGAATTAAAATGTCGTTATAAAAAAGCTCTCTTTCTATCCCCTTCTGAGGAGGCTCAATAAAAACCCAGCAGCGATCTCACTACCCAAACTATTTACTCTATCGGTGTAGCCCTGCCCGGATGAAAAGAAGGGAAAAAAGAGACAGACAGAGAGAGAGAGAGAGAGAGGCAAAAGAGCCAAGAGGAACTCTTTTTTTCTTTCTTTTTCTCCCATGTTTGGCGGCTGTGGCTGTGGTTGTGCATCAGATCACGATTCTGTTCGCATGTACCCCAGTCCTAGCCAACCTATCAGGCAGACCGCCGACTCTCTTTCTCCAACATTTCTTACAGTTGATCTCCCCCTTCGATAAAGGCGCATACGGTACTCTACGGTACGGTACCGCTATCTGACATAAGTTTCCGATGGCTAACTCTGCTTAGGTCCGATAAGATTCTCTTCACTGTGAGGAAATTCATACCAGCGAACAGAGCACTATACTATACTACGCCGTACTCAGGGCTCATGATATCCGCACACAACAACTCCATTACCGCCCGACACCCCACTCTATGTCAAATTTTTACCGCCTACCCACAGTCGCTCACTAGTTCCATATATAATGCATGCATCAGTTACATACATAATATCATATACATACAATCAGCCTCTTCAAAAACCCTCACACGTCACCCACTGCATATACCTCCCTACTCGTATACCTCCCTAGATCTAGGTCGCCGAGTGGCCGGGCAAACCAATCAATCAATCATCAAAACCACCATGCGGAGAATGCATATAGCAGGAACCATACATTCATATATGCATGCAGATTAAAAAATTAAAAATAAAAATGGGTGGAAAGGAAGGGGGTAAAACGGCCCTACTAGCACAGCCATCTGTAAAGCATCGGAGAAGACCCGGTGAGGGCTTAGCTGGGCCACTGCAATGCGGTGAGGTACTTGAGCAGCAACAGCAAAGTATTTTTTTTACATAGACGATCACTCGTTGGAACGCTCCTACTGTACAGCAACCCAGAACACAATATCATGTTGTATCCCCCCACAGGGCCCACCTGGTCACCATGGACTTTTTCAAAACCCGGGCAATGGAAAAAAAAAATCCCAGTCCCCCGAGTGCGGCCGACAGATATAAGAGCCACCAATGGTGAGCCGCAAGTCGCAACCAGGGAGATGCGCGACACAAAATCTCGATATAAAAAAATAATAATAATAAACCAGCCAAAGACTTTATCCACCAAAATTGCTATCTCCCCAAACTTGTATAACAAGCCCAAGCTTGCTTTACAAAACCAAGCAGTGCTGGTTGACTGTCGTTTCATTCAATTGGTATTTTTTCTCTCTTTTGTTCTACCCTTGCGCCTTTGTATCTAGGCCTTTCGTAAGCTATAGAAAGTTTCCCTTTTGATGACCTTGCACCTTGCATACTACTCTATAAGGATCCCCTGTAGGCAAAAGACTACTCAGGGCCCTCTTGTATGCTTAGTGAGTTATAAAGCATCATATCTGGATGAAACCGATGCCAAGATTCAAGTGTTTAGATGTAATCGGTCATCCTGGCATCAATCCATATAAACAGTTTGTGAATCCGCAAGTAGCCTTTGGTCAGCCTAGATAGCTCAGACTTTTGAACTATAGAGAAATCACGAGTCATTTTGATTATAATACCTGCATCTATGATGATCTTAATATTTATGTCTTGGAAAAATAAATCTAAAAACCTCCTGTTGCAATACTATTATCTCTGTCCTTGTATGCATTTATTATATAAAAAATTTGAATATTATGCTAGTATGATACCAATCCAGGTCGTATTTGTTGACTGCTAGAGGATGAGGACTGCATAATAATTATATAATTAACAAGACCTCTCCTGCTTAATTAGTCTACCTATTATACCTATTGCTACAGTAACTTATCATGTTGCTTCAAGTCCAAATTTAGCATAACTATCATAATATTCAATATATCATACTGATCGCCTAAGTGGTAATAGGATAAATACTCTACCAACACTGCATCAACTCTACAAGTTAAGAAAAATCCAAACAAGTAACCTAGCAGCCTTTACACAAGTTCTTACTTACCACGGACTCCTCTGTTGCTGCTCAATAGTATTTCAAACAATCGAAACCTTAAATAGCATTATATCAGTTATCATACTGTCAGAGGAGCCATTAAGAAAAGCACTAGCGTACTTGAATACGCTTTCACTTGTGTGCGTGTTTGGTCATGAGCAGTGTTGATGTTTGTTAGATATAAAAAAACCGCAGCTCTGTGAACATCCACAAGAAGACGAGAGCCAGAATTGTTCCGTGGATGGGAACTTCGTTTGGACGCTTCTTTTTTTAATTTTCGCTTTCTTTTGATTTCCGGTCTATTATGACCTCTGTAAACCTTTCCACCAAACACCCACCAAAGCACTCCTCCTACCCCCGGAAGGGATCTCCAGTATCAATACCCAGGAATAAACCCACTACAACGCTAGTAGTATGTACTAATAGAAAGAAGGGAAAAAAAAAGCCTTATCATACTCAATATATAGATCCCTCCAGAATTTCCTATCCATTATCTCCCTCATAACTAGTATGATATCATATCATACCCGAAATATCTTTAGAATTCTCCCTATTTCATATATAGTTTACAAAAAATCCAATTATACATATCACGCCAACCCCATCCCGGTTAACAGGTACACGATACAACACAAGTTTCCAGCAAAAAGCATATCGTACCGAATCGAACCAATAACTAGTATATAAAAAAAAGCACTTCTATTATACCCAAACCGCCACAGTATACCAACCAACTACACAAACTAACCAATTTCTTTCACCCCCTTCTTCCCATCCACTCTGTATGATTCTATCGTGCAAGTCAATTCAAGCCACTACAAAACACACACACTCCCACCTCTTCAATGTGGCACTAAGTGCACCCACCACACCGCGTCGTGAGATAAGTCTTCCATATCAACGGCATAAGTAAGCAAGCACCGTACTCCACCTATCCCTCGGGGGCAGCACAAAATACCAACCCAACCCAACCCCCCACTATATTACATTCCCAAACCAAAAATTACCACAGCTACGATATGATACTAAAACGGCCGTTACTATTAGTATATTATAATAATGTAATAGCAAACCCAGATGAACGGAAACTCTTCAGAGTATATATACTGTGTATATATATATATATATATATCATACATAACACACTCTCAACAAAAGAGAGAGACAAAAATTGAAATCCCCCCCCACCCCTTTTTGCCTGGTTGGTATTCCCCAACCCTCACCACATTGGGATGCAATTAACCTCATTCGAAACTGGATTGGGTATATTATAACTTCGTGGCCTACTACGATAACTCCTATGATAAGCCCGAAAGAAGAAAAGGAAAGTAACTAATTATGATGATATATATGACACCCCCCCTCCAATTTCACTTTCATTTTCTTTTTTAAAAAAGAAAAACATAACCAGCTATATAGCAAGCAAGCATAATGCTCCAGAGACATCCCCAACTACCGGTACCGTACGAGGGGCTGTTGTCCCCAAAGACATGAAAACTCTCCAAGGGACACTGTTATATAGATATTATATAAATGTATGATATAATATATAGTATCATACCCAAATCAACCAAAAGCAGATTTTCAACCCCACTTATTACTATAATATCACACAACTTATATAGCAGTGCAAAGCACTACTACACTTGCCCGACCGACCGACCAACCACCAGCACGCAGCGCCGAGCAACAAACATTACACACTCTTATAGGAAAATCCTCAGCCGGGCATACACACAAAACCAAAACCCAAATAAGGAACGTTTTGCAATGGGGAGTCATAAACATCTCTGATATAATATCATTACAACACACACTTTGCACTGACAGCGATAGTCAGGAGCTAAAGCTTGCCCCCCCCCCCCACTTTCTCCTCTCCCATGTTATTGTAATATTATAGATTCTCATTAAGAAACAAATAGTCCAGGTCAAACAATCTTCTCGTTTCCATTTCAGCTCATAGATCCCTCCTTTCCTTCAGCCTCATCCATAAATTCCCAACCAGCATATATTTTACACAATTGCTCCCTCTTATCTTTTTTAACTAACGCCCCCGACCCAACCCACCACTAGCGATCCTCTCTTTTCGGCAAATCGCCGGCCTTTTCCTTTCCTAGATGCACCCTTCCTTACAAAAAAAATAAGTCAAAAATCCCATGAATCCTCTTAAAAACTACGGTTAAACCTGCCTTTTGCACCACCAATCAAGTTTTTTAATCTCAGAAAAGGGAAAAAATCGAGAGTAAAATAGGAGAGAGAGAGAGAGAGAGGCCAAGTGCGATAAGTCATGAGCACACCCCATCCATGATTCTGCGACTTCACCTTCATCTTCGCCTCCTTTAAATAATGTACACCGTGAAGCGAATTGAATTATAACAAAGAAAGGGAAGAATAGCACACACAAAGCATCACTAAAAGTAAAGAAACAAAGCTTCATAGTATAAAGAGTGAAAAGTGAAAAGCAAAAAGTAACTAGGGAGAAGGTGAAAAAAACCACACCCATCTCCCACAATCCCACCATCCCTTCCACTCCATTTCATCCTCTCATTTCCCCGCACTCAAGACTGCAGAGTAGCAATAAAATTATTAAGATCGTACTCGTCATTATACTGCGAGTCATCCCAGAGCTCTCCGATACCGTCGAGAAGCTTCTTGCTGCCTTTCGTGATGACCTTGCCGGTGGTGTCGTCGACCATGTCTTCCTCTGCCGCAGGTTTCGACGCGATCTCTACATCGCCGACGCTGAAGAGGTCGAGGATTTGGTCTGTTTCCATTGTTGCCAGGCCGGCGTTTTGCTGGTTGACGACAGTGGATGCTACGTCTAATTTGAAGCGTTGAAGGCTGCGGGGTGATAATTAGTCATTAGTCGCGCATCAAAGTATAAGGGGTACTGGACAAACCTCATAATCTTCTCTTCCAGCGTTCCGCGAGTAACAAGACGGTAGACGTTCACAACCTTCTTCTGACCGATACGATGGGCGCGGTCCATGGCTTGCATATCCTTCTGCGGATTCCAGTCATGTTCAACAAAAATGACGGTATCTGCTCCCGTCAAGTTGAGACCCAAACCTCCAACATGAGTGGTCAAGAGCAGAACGTCGATAGATGGATCGCCATTGAATTTAGTAACGATATCCTGACGTTTTCGGGCTTCGGTCCCACCATCCATTCTCAAGTAAGAAACACTTGGCAGCAGCTTCTTGAGAACATCATTCTCTACAATATCTAACATCTCCTTGAGTTGGCAGAAGATGAGCGCACGATGTTGACTAATTGCATTAGTCTCGGTTGGGTTCTCACCGCCAGCACCAGAATCCTCAACGCCGATCCCGCAATCGGTTAATAGATCCTTAAGTGCCCCTAATTTTGGTGCATGGAGAGGGTCCCGAATGCTCGACTTGTCCTTTGCCAGCTGTTTATTTACCTTCTCAAACTGAGGGTGTTTCTCGTTGAGAACAAGGGCAGGTGAATTGCACAGCTTTCGCATGTACTGCAGAGCCTGGAATATGTGCTGCTTGGCCTGTTTGTCTCCTTCTTGTCCAAGTTCAGTTGTGATTGTCTTGGATTGTTTCTTGGCAAAGTCATCATAGAGCTTCTTCTGCAGCTCGCTCAACTCGCAGTAGTAATTCTGAATAATCTTTGGCGGCAGATCGTCTAACACCTCTTCCTTCAGCCTTCGAAGTAGGAATGGCAATACCTGCTTGTGCAAAGCTTCGATAGCCAAAGCGCCCGCCTCTTGCTCTTTACTGTTGCTCCGACTATTTCGACTCGCGGCGATCGGTTTAGCAAATCGATCCAAGAACACCTTTTCGGTGCCCAGGAAGCCTGGCATGAGGAAGTCAAACAACGACCATAGTTCCAGGACATTATTCTGGATAGGTGTTCCAGACAATATCAATCGGTGGTTAGCCCGAACCCTCTTGACCGCTTGTGTCAACTTGGCTTTGGAATTCTTGATAATATGACCCTCATCAAGGACGCAGTAGTTCCAATTATATTGACTGATATTATCAATGTCATTTCGGCAGATATCGTACGAAGTGATAACAATATCTGTGGTACCAAGTTGACTGCGAACCCGAGCACGCTCCGTAGGACTACCAACATAGCACAAGGCAGTGAGGAACGGTGCAAACTGCGCGATCTCCTGTTGCCAATGGCCTGAAAGGGTAGGTGGACAAACTATTAGAGAGGGCATACGGCGCATATCAGGATTTCCGGAAACTTTAAACTCCTCCGCGCGGAGGTAATGATCGCTAGCAATAATACAGATTGTTTGAAGCGTTTTCCCGAGACCCATATCTACGAAACCGTTGGTCAGTGATCTCAAAAGTAGCGATCTTTCAAAACTCACCGTCACAGAGAATTCCATGAAGCTTGAATTTGTTCAGGAAAGCAAGCCAATTGACACCTTCTTGTTGGTAGGATCTTAATGTAGCTTTAATCGCAACAGGGAGTTCAAAGGGCTCGACCTTATGAATATCAAGCATTTGCGAAATGAACTTCCGCTCGGTTGCCCTGCCTTCTAAAAGCTCGGCTGGTAACCCAACGGGATCAGGAATACCAGCCTCCAGAGGAACTAGCTTAACAAGTGTCGCGAATGCCGTGGTAGCAATAAGACGAACATCATTATCAGGATCACTCATCCTACCCAAAACAGGCACAATCAAGAAAACAACGTAAGGGAGAATATCAGTTTCCATCACATGAATCAAATCTAATGAGATTAGCCAACCTGTGCTCCAGTATACCTCTAGAGCAGTACTTACGGTAAACACATTCAATAGATCCCTGTCGACACTTCAAATCATGCGCGTTATCAAACATCTTGAGGACCTGTTGTACCAGCGCCGTCATCCCAGGAATAGTTATGACACTACAAATAGTCGCAAAACACTTCGCGGCGGCATATCGTAAAACCGTAAAGTCTGATTGGAGTGCTTTGATGATCAACGGGAAAAGTCCAATTATCTGAAAACAAAGTTAGTCCCCAGCCGCAAGCACTGAACAAGGAAACCTACTGTAGGATATAGATCTGGATGGAACCTAGGAAGAAGCGCACGAATAGTAGATAGTCCGTCAACAACTTCTTGGCCCAGAGTAACACTAGGGTCCTTGATATTCGGAGGTAAGTCACCATCAAAGGCAACGTGAAGCGGTGTTTCAATGCAATCCCTAAGTTTTGGCACGGCCTCAAATAACGAAGCCCCAAAGGTGGTCGCAAGCTGCTCGAGGGCCTCTTTGGCCCCTCTCCTCTTAATCCTTGCCTCCTTAGCCTCTCGTTCAAAATCAGCCTGGTTGGTGTGATCTTTGAGGTCTTCCTCCTTCCGGAGAGAGAGTATACTATCCTCTAGATCCTCAAGCTGATGAAATATCGGCACTTCGGAGACATCCAGACAAAGAAAAGAGTTGAGATTCTTAGTCAGTTTATCCGCAACAGCTGTACGACCGCTCCGAGAACAGATGCCCACAAGTGCGGCGATCGACAATGCAGACCGCCGCTGTAGGTCAATGTTCTCCTCCAGTTTAACACTCTCCATTACGCCATGTACAACCGGGTTCAGTTTCTTTGGGAGTTGGCCAGAAGCTATGTATGCCCCAGCAGCTGCAGCCAAAACACGAACATCACGTTGCACCTTTGCAGCCTTAGCTTCCTCAATAGCGGCCACGGCAACTGCTTTAGCATCAGCGAGGACCTGCGATGACATGAGTTTTTGGGTTGGGCCCAGGGCCCTCTTCAGCCGAGCAAACTCATCGCCAACAATCTTCTCCGCCCTCTCAATACTAAATGCGTCGGGGCCCGCTTCTGGCTCCCCTTGACATACCGCAGCGATGGCAGGAATCCTTGACGATGGCACTTTACCAATGTCTCGGAAAGCGTTAAGCAAGGATCGACATTGAGCTTGCACAATGTGCATATAAGACACAAGGTCGCGGTAACAGGAAGGTCTCTCCGAATTAAGAAAGTTGGTGAGAGCCGCCAAGAATTGCGCTTTCAAATCTGTAACCACGGAGGTTATCCTTGCATATTCCTCAAATATCATTGCTGTCACCAATTGAGTCGTAGAGTGAGGCGACTGCAATAGCGGAACAAGCCTAGGTTCAAATGTGCGGATGGCATCTTCTCTTGGCCACAGGCTAATGGCCTTGCCCAAAGCCGTCGCCCCAGCAATCTTAGTCTTGATGATCGTCTCCACGCCCACAAGATCGATATCACCATGTATCATGTGACCATCAACATTGTGTGGCGACACAGAAGGCTCTTCCTTCTTTTCGCTCTTGCGACGCCGCTTGGTCGCAGGCTCCTGCGCCGGCTGCGTAGGCGAAGGGCCCCTCATCAAACCCGGAAGAACCATAGTTTGCCCCGAAGGCCGAATAAATAAGGAAGGGTCCATGGGCTGCGGATGGCGCGAAACACCAATAGGCGTAGTGAGCAGAGTAAGCAATGGATCGAGGTGAGGACCAAACTCGGCCGCGAAACGAGCGGGGTTATCCCGTGCAAGCTCTTCGGTCAATGCCATCCATACTTGTAATGACAAAGACAGTACAGACTAGACATCGTTAGACACCCATTGTCAGAAGGAAAACATATCACATTTACCTCTACTCTCTCCACAAGCAAATTCTGGAAAATGAGTCGTAAAATTCTGCCATCAACCCAGCCCTTTGTACCATCGCCTTGAATATTCAAGAATGTTAGAAGCGCCCTCAAAACAGCAGCCCGCACGCTTGTGATGGTATGGCGTAGGAACGGATACAGCCGGGGAACGAGCAAGGCGAATGATTGCCTATGACGAGTTAGCAACAAAAACACAGCAAATTGGATTCGAAAAGCTCACGATGGATCTGTCGAAGCTTTAACCCTCATAGCTTCTAGAACCTGAGGGAATGAGCATAGTTTAGCTAGCAGGTCCATAACAGACCCAGTGCTGGCGCTAAGATCGTCTTTAAGATGCGAAAGACATTCCCAGACAACATTAATTAACCCATCCACAGCATTTGGTCGCAAAGATATGAACTCTGCGGCTATAGGAATCAAGGTAGCAGCACTAACGGCTCTAACATCATCGTCCTGATCTCCCAGTCCCTTCATGACTGCTCTAACTACACCATCTAATAGTTCATTATCTCTCATCAACAAATCTGTTCGGACTGCAACCAGATACTTTAATCCCAGCATCCCGCCATGGCACACTTCCCATATCGGTTGTGTAAGGTTGAGATCCTCCTGCATTACAAGGCGGTACAAAACCCGATATACAGCATGAACAGACGGGGGTGGAAGGTGAATTAGCAGTGCGCCCATTGTTTGTGAGGTTGTTTCACGAATTGGAGCAACAACCTACACATCATCAGCATTCAATCTATGAAAGCAGAACCGGGGAGGAGGGGTCCATACAGTGTCAGCCACATAATCGCCGAAACGATCCAGCATGAAAATACAGCAAAGACGACACGCCAGATCATCGAGCCACTTCCGGTTCAAGGCGTTATTCTCCTTACGAGATTTACCCCGCTCCCTCCCAGCTCCAGCGCCATGGACTCTCACCACTTCACGAATTCCCATCGCCGCGCCATGTCGAATCTCCCAATTAGGGTCGAACATATCTACTAGCAACAGCTCACAAAGACGCTCGAATGGCCATTCAAGCCCCTCCCCAGAGGTTTGAATAATTGGGGATGGCGGGGCCTTGGGACCTGTGAATTCAACGGCAATCTTAGTCTCGTCGGGCGGGCTCTTGGTATCCAATGAGAAATAGTCTGCAACTTTAACCCCATTACTCTCCTGTTTGATAGGGTGCGGCGTCGGCTCAACGGGTGTTTGTGGCACATCCACACTCATCCTCCGAACAGATGATGCCCCTAAATCCACCACACGAACCTTGTTTGCCTGATTCTTGGCATCAAGCTTCTTTTTCCGCTTAAGTGCATTCTGCTGCCTCCTACTTAGCCCACTAGCGGCTTCATCACCTGGCGTGCTAGGAACGCCGGAATGAGGAGACATTGCAGATTGTAAGGCCGGCGATGCCATAGGCTGACGGAAGGCTCCTCCAACGGAAGTGTCGATACGAGGCGTCTGCACTGTGTGACCAACAGTTGCAAAATCCCTCTCGCTAACAATCTCCTCGTCCATATATTCTCCACCAAGGCCGAGCCTTGCCGTCACATTCTTTTTTTGCGCAGCCAAACGTTCTGCTGGGTCCAAGTCGGCCAAAGTATAATCATATTCCTTGCCGGAGCTCCCAAGTAACCGTTTGCCCTTCTTGATCACAGTAGCAATGTCCAAGGTGTCAAAGTTCAACACATCATCAGCCCCAGCGGGAGGAAGGCTACTCTCTTCCCCAAGCAATTCCACCCCCATCATCAAAGTTCCAAGGCCTTCCTCATCATCCTTCTCCCTCTCCGGTTTTATCGGATCGTCAGATGAATTAGGATCCCACTTATCGGCGTTCTCAATTATGCCCGATATGGCTTTTATAGCAGCCGCCCTAGTATCCCAATTCTTCGAACGTAGGTATGGAACGATTCGATTGAGTAAGTTAAATAGTTCATCAGGATGAGCCTTCTGGACATCCGCGAGCTGACTCGCAGCGGTGTTGCGCACCAACTGCGTCGACCCGGAGTCGAGAAGTCTAACCTCCGAAAACGGTCAGCAATGGCGGAATACACGAGTTCGTAATTGAAAAAGACAAAAAGAAACAATTGCAAATGCCAGCCCAAACAGCTGCGAATACGCACTCGGACGATTTGACAATCCGTCAATGCAGTTGCAGCCAAGCGGGCGAGGAAAAAAAATATGCCAAACAATGGAAATAGAAAAATCAAAATCAACATAAAAAGGGGGGGGGGGGTAAAACTCACGTTACAAGTCGGTCTAGTCTATAACACGCAATAAAAGCGATCAAATCATATAGGGAATTCGTTAGTTTCTGGACATCGACAGTGGACTCTGCCAACCGTAAGATCCGCGTAGCCTGCTGTTGCAGTTGCAGCAGCTGCGTGTGAGAATCACGTGAGGTGATTATTTCCTTGGAGGCGGAAGGGATTTGTAGGGTGGGGAGATGGGGAGGGGGGGGGGTGAGAAGGATATTTGGGAGGGGAGAGATCTCTTACCTTGACATGTTCTAGGCAACAAGGACCATAGTGGGAAAAAGTCAATTATTAAAAAGGAAATGGTGTGATGTGCGGTGAGTCGAGGCAGTCGAATCTGGTTGAATGGGGGGGGGG
>Ga0307509_10001542_pt1 | contig 38803 bp, 34 predicted proteins | sample 10_EM_MG_FD_202245 | JGI IMG/M metagenome (GOLD analysis project Ga0307509, IMG submission 202245) | Populus trichocarpa ectomycorrhiza microbial communities from riparian zone in the Pacific Northwest, United States - 10_EM | ecosystem: Host-associated > Plants > Roots > Unclassified | place...
ATGTAGGGCAGGAGAATAAAAATCCTGCCCTATGGGGACTGGGAGATTGAAGAACTTAGCCCTCATCAATAGGGCTGTGGGGTTTAACAATCCTGCTACGAGGAGGTAGAATCCGACTCTAGACCTTAAAGGGTTGGCGATCGGCGGGTAGCAGAAGCGAATGGGAGGGGTTGGCAAAGAAAGAAATATGAAAAAATATAAAGAGAAATAAAATAAAAAATAAAAAATAAAAAATAAAAAATATATATAATAATATTACAATTGCTTCTTTTATCTTAGGAAGGCAGCTGTTGCCCCTCTCCCTATTTATTGCCTTGTATATATAGCTTTTCTTAGTAAAGCGAGGTAGTACTAGTTACCAAGTACCAACTCGTGTTATCCAACTTGCGATGCCTGCCTCGACACTCTGGCGCAATGTACTAAACGAAGTCATGGGTGAGAAATGTTAGCGGCCTTCCATTTTCCACTCGGGAACATGCATTTTCAATCATGCTAAACGGGGAGATGAGCAAATAGCATGCATAGTTAGTTAAGGGATTCTTTGGCAAGCCTTCATATAAAAACCGAAAAGTACCATTTCTCTAGCAACGCATTGTAAACTCGAATGGGGAAAACTGTGTTTTGTGAAAATCTCCCTGTCGGGGACGTCCATAACATCCTCATAGTTTAAAAGTATAAAAATAAAAATAAATAAGAAAGAGCGAAAGGAGAACTTCTCTCGGTCTTGAGTTTAGAAAACCCAAGTTGGGGGCGTTCACAAATACCAATACCGGTAATAACATGATAAAGAATTTCCACCACGGTTTGTAGAAAAGGGTCAGTTGGGGGGAGTCTTTCGCGAAATTCTGATTCTTATTGATAAAGATTACGGTGGACTCACGGGAGGGGATTTTGTGGGGTTCTGGCTTTAGTTGGGGGAGTTCCCAATCTCGCGAGCAACCTGAAATCTCATTTTACGAAGTCTTTCGCAAACAGGGTGTATAAGGCAAAGAAAGGATATCCCAGGATCTCAGGTTATTGGGCAGTGAGCCAACCTTAACACTATCCCTCCAGTTGACTGATCTCTCCTTAGGAGAATCTGTCCATGACCCCCCGAGTTGAATAGGTATTTTGGATGACAGAGAGACTGATGGCGGGGGGGGAGTTTTGTACGACTTGGAGCCTCTCCAACGAAATCCGCTCCGATGCACTCCCTCGCAGCCTTCTAGCCCAACTACCGGTATGCTTCCATATAGTGACCCATGCGGTGAGTATTTTCTCCGCCTTTATTTCTGCTGGCCAGACATCGCTAACGTCTCCCATTTATGGTAGTATATGAAAATCACATATTCAAGGATTAGGAGACATCATCTGAATGATTCAGGGACACGAGACATGTGATCGCTCCAGAAAAAGTCGGTCCCTCTCTGCAATCACACCGCCTATTGCAAACCACCTTCCCCAGCCTCGCACCACAGCCACCGCCACCACAGAAAACACATTTATCCGGCCTTACCTGTTCCAACATAGAAAAACCTTTTCATGAGACAAGATGATGGACTCTAGGGAACCAAGCGGGGATCCCAATTAACAGGGGGGTCGAGAATGCTGGATCTGTAGAAGTTCCACGACTCTATCGTGGCAGTTTCTGGCGGCCAGCATGACTGGCGTTTCTCCGGATTCAGTTGGACTATGGGAGTGGACCTCCTCCATCTGAAGAGCGATCGTCGGTGACTGACTAAAGGCGCAACGGTCAAACACGCGAACTCAAGAACTAGACTGGGGCTCGACTGAAGGGTAGTTAAATCAGAAACTTTGTTCGTTTATCACTTGGCCTAAACTAACTAAATAAAGCATAAAAATAGATAGGGTATAAGGAAACTATTTTGACCCTTCCATCGTTCCCCACACCCATCTTTGTTCATCAACTCTCCATTCCCGTCGACTCTAAAACTCTAGGCCCAACAGCAGTTTCACTATTCCCTCATGGCCACTCTTTGCAGCCACCGAGAGGGGCGTTTGGCCGGGTTTAGTTTCCCAATCGGGGTAGATATCTTCCCGCCCCAAAAGTCGCAGGACTATTTCTTCGTGACCATTCTCCGCAGCCCACAAGAGCAGTGTTTGGCCAGAGATTTTGTTTAGGGCGTTGAGGTTGAAATCTTCCCGTCCTAGCAGTAGCTTCACTATTCCCTCATGGCCATTCTTGGGAGCCACCGAGAGCGGTGTTTCGCCGGACATACTATGACTATCGGGGTTGACGTCTTCCCGCTCCAACAGTAGCTTCACTATTCCCTCATGGCCCCTCCTGGTAGCTAACAAGAGCGGTGTTTCGCCGGGAATACTGTGACTATCGGGGTTGACGTCTTCCCGCTCCAACAGTAGCTTTACTATCCCCTCATGACCTTGTGCAGCAGCCAGCGAGAGGGGTGTTCGGCCAGATATATCCGAAACACCGGGCCCGAAACCCCTCAGCTTCAGCAGTAGATTTATTGCCTCACGGCTAACGAACCGTCCGGGGGCCCCACAGGGACGGCGGGGGTAATGCCAAGAAGACGGGACGGGACGGGACCGCTAACCGTGGTCCTGGGTAGGTCAAGTTGCTCAGGGGACGGCAGGGCTAGGTTGGGACCGCCGAGCCCTACACGCTAGGCCTTTCTTGGTGCGGTGGGACACACGTGATAAGGGCTGCTAAGGGGGACGCCAAAGGAGATGGAAGGACAGCCGGTATTTTGCGGGGGACTATAGGGGGTATCAAAACAAGGTATGGTGCAGGCAAGGACTGTAGGGTGCAGGCAAGGACTGCGGGGGGGGTATACAGACGGTACTAGGTATTAGGAATGACGGCCGGGCACATGAGGATAAATGATGAGGGGGACCACAGGTGACGGCCGGGGATGCTTGAGGACGGCCGGGGACGGCAGGCCATCTATGGGTGATATATGGTGGTGGGTTGCAACCGACATAGTAAACAATATTCCTACAAGAAAGAGAGGGGGATTAAATAGATTATCAAGTGCTGTGAGTGTTGGGATAAAACTGAACGAGTCATTCTGCTACGAGTCTTATTTCTCTTTCACCTACTTCTCTAAGGACGGGTGTCGACTCCTTACTTTTATAGTTGAATAAAGTTATTGAATAAGCCTTTGCGTCAACTCTCGTAGTGATGTCGCAAAGCATAGATGCAACCGAGGTTGACTCACAGGCTAATGCATGGACTTTTCAGACGAGTTACCTGGGAACTCAATCGACTCTCTCGGATCCGGATATCAACATCCAATATTGGAACTTTCCGACTGCAACAGTAAAGTGCTTTTTCTAGTGCACTGTTGGAGGTAAAAAAAAAAAAGAGGGACGGATATTCAAAAGGTTGAGGATATGCTTGCGGCCTTGCAGGTTCGTGCTGGTGGTTTTTGAGTTCTATTTCGGCAAAGGATTTTATCTATTTTATTTCTTAAAGATGTATTATTCTTTACTTATTTGTTTACGCACATCACACAATTTGCTAGATCATAACGCATGAGGGAGATGAAATCATGAATCTCAAGTTTGTGAGTATACGAGCTGAAGAAATGTAACAGCAAAATTCCATAGGGCCCTACCGGGCCAGGTAGGGCGTCCAGTCCTACCTCCATCTGCCCTAGTCCGTCCATGGACTTGAAAAAAGACGGACTATCGCCGGTGGTCCGTCCGGTCCTACCTCCAGGACGGACGGACTGGACGGTTCGGAACACTGGTTGCGGACCCAGCCACCAGTGAAGCGTAAAACTAGGCTGCCATCCTCGGGCTTATCTTTGCCGATTCACGCGCAGGGCCGAGTAGGAGCTTGCGCACGGGGGCTTCCTTGGGTGAGGGGGCTAGAGTGTGTGGATTAGTGGGAGAGGTGGGAATCGTCATTGTACTATATCTATTGAGGAGAGAGGATGTGGTGGTAAGAGTAGTGGTTAACATGAGCCGTCTGCGATTCTGATCTGGTTTTCTTGCCGGGGATTGAGATTGAGTGTGGACCCAGGCCATTAATACTCGCGAAGAGAGGATTTTGAGAGAAAGCAAAAGTTGTGGCCTTAGGAGTGGTGGAAGTCTGAGTGTGGCTTGACTCACTATTCGGTGGGTGAGTCGTGGGAGGCTCTTTTTGTCCCCGAGATTTTGTATGGGTTGCTATGGGGGGTTCATTGCCTTCTGGTTATAGGGAGCGACGAGAGTAGGAGGCTCTGTGGTATGTGGTTGGTAAAATTTAATTAAGCCTTACTACTACCGGTACGGGTATCATACTGGAGAGCAGTGCGGTAGGCTAGCAAAGGCCCACTCGAGACCTCGAGCCTCCTTACTTGCTCCCATGTGAGCTATCTCACTAACTTATAGTCTTCTGCTAGTTCTAGTGTTTTGTGAATGCTTTTTTCTTTTCTTTTCTTTTCTGTTCTTTGTCTTTTCTTTTTTTGGTTTCTTTCTTTCTTTCTTGATTTTTCCGCCCGGCTTTCTAGGGATGCCCCATTAGTACCAGGCTGGGGGGGTCTGCTCCCAGCAAGCAAGAAAGAGTCGTGGTGGGTAGGTCAGGTTGAAAATATTCCTTATATTTTTATCAGATCGGACAAGAAATATCGTAGAAAAAGATAAGCGACGTACAGTACATAATACCGGTAGATCCTTCCTGTCTGCCTTCCTGTCCTACTGTTGCTGAAAATCACGGGCGATCACTCCCCGATGTAGGATATTTCCTTTGTACCTTTTCTATCCTGTTGATCATTGATTACTAGTTTCCTTTGTCACTCCTTACTAATCAGAGCTGAGGACTTGGCACACCCGGTTTGTATACTAGATGGAGATTTGAATACTGTATAGTATCATACCTTAAAAAACTCAGATCGACCCATGTGCTTGTCTTTGGGGTTAACTCCTGGGGTAAGGGCTGACGTTTTTTATTTTTTATCCTTTACTCGTACTTCGCTTGGGGGAGATAAGCGGCTAACCGTTTTCTGTGTTTTTCGCCCCTCTTCCACCGTTTCCACCTTCCCCAATCAAGAGCTCATGGCAATGCTGCTAGTAACCCCACCACATAAAATCAGCTGATAACTAAGTATCTAGGTTTCTACTAGTTTCGTTAAATATCAATGAAATCCTACAGGAATCAACAATCTTCTGAAGACCAGAAAAGCTAAGCAAAATGACAAATGGCTCGGAGTTGGGTGATTTTTACGGTGCGACCATCGAGCTGATAAAGGCGCAAGATGGGGACAAATCAAGACTTGGGATGGCAAGAGTTGATGATGTGCATCACCAACGCGGAACAGCCGCGGGAAGTGGAAGAGTTCTGTCGAACCCTAGTAGTTGGTCTAGCCACCGGTTTCGATATTATTAACCTCCCTTCGGGGTTGACATTGGTGGGCTGCTGTCAATAGCTTATTACCGTAGAAAATGAGACATCATCCGTGCGATTGATCCACTTTACTCTCCAGGGGTGTCTTTTCTCTCATCCAGATATATCCAGTAAACCTCACTCGGCAATGGCCGGAATTTGCTTAACCTATCTGAATTCCCGACGAGCCAAAGCCCTTTTGACTACTCTTGCTCCTGGTATGCAGAATGGGCCCCTTCTAGAATATTATTCAGCATGCTGGGGAGTGCCTACTAAAAGGGAGCTCTCGAACTACAGGAGATCACTTGCACTAGAGCTATTAAAAGAGGACTATGGCCAGACATGGACCGAATTGCTTTAGAGCAAACAAAGGATCCCACTGTTGGGCATTTTTATCCTTTTTCTTCCTTCAGTGGGCTACACTGCCCATCACTCTTCAGAACCGTTCAGATGGTAGCTGGTTTAATAAAGATGGAATGTTATAATGTGAATGAGGGAGGTGTTTTGGGTTATTTACCACTTGGATGGGCGGCTCGGAATAGGTGTGAGGAACTGGTGAAAATGCTACTCGGGTGGGAGGGGGTCGACCCTGATTGGCCTGATATTGACGACTAAACACCGCTCTCATATGCCGGCATGCATGGACATGAGGGAGTGGCGAAAATACAACCCGGGTGAGAAGAGGTCAACCAGACAAGCCAGATGATGACTGCCTAGCACCGCTCTCGCATGCTGCTTGGAATGGACGTGATGGAGTGGTATGATAAAAGTACTACTGGTGCCGAAAGAGGTTAGCCCTTGCAAGCTTGATGATTACGGTCAAACACGGCTCTCGCGGGCCGCTTGAAGTGGACATGAGGGAGTGGTGAGGATACTGCTCGGACAGGAGGAGGTCAACCCTAACAAACTAGATAATTACGTTCGAACACCCTTCATGGATACCCCTCTCTATGGATGTGAAGGAGTGGTAAAAATACCACTTGGACGGGAAAACGTCAATTCTGGCAAGCGACATAATGGCTACCCAGCACCACTCCCGTTAGCTGCTGAGCTTGGGTATAAGGGAGCAGTGGGAGTTCTACTCGGGCTTGAAAGGGTTAACCCTGACTACCTAAATAATGATGCCCTAACACCGCTCTTGTATGCCACTCAGAATGGATGTGAGGGAATGGTAAAAATATTACTTGGACGGGGGGAGGTCAACCCTGACAGGCTAGATAATTACTGCCAAACGCCCCTCTCATGGGCCGCTATGTATGGACATGCAGGAGTGGGGAAAATGGTACTCGGACGGGAGGATGTCAACCCTGACAAACTAGATAATGGCGGTTACACCGCTCTTGGAGTCTGCTTTGTTTGGGCAAGAAGAAGTGGTGAAAATTCTATGCGAACAGGAAGAGGTCAATCCCGACCCGCCAGATAATGACGACAGAACAACACTCTCAAGGACTACCGGGTGGGGCTGTGCGAGGGTGGCAGCGTCGCTCCATTCTCACAAAGCGGTAACTCCCAGTACAATTTAAGCTCTGGGAAGCGCTGCGACTTAGAAATATCCACGGCCCCTTTCATTCCTGGGCATGTTACATTCTGAGATACACTTGGACATCATCCTTTGACGACGGGGGGAATCCGATGAGGTGGGAATGTGGATATCTACCATACTCTCCTGCTCATTTTTGGCTATTTGCTTGCGTGGTTGGGTGAAGATTGATGGGTTTCTGTTTGCAAAGCTCCGCAGACCTTGGTTCGCGAAGGGGCGGCTGCGGCGATTTCATGGCTAGCAGATTTTCCTCAATCATCAGATTCTTTAATCATTCTCTCTGTAAATTACTATATATATTTTTTCTTCCAACAAGTGTGCGGTGAATAACACAGCATTTTATTTTTCCTTATTCCCGAACACTTTGGCTCTCTCGGCTGGGCCCAACAGCCGATCTAAACATTAGGTGCGAGAATATTTAATGAATTGCCAAGTGGTTTGAGCTTGGGCATTTCCCAGGCCCCAGCTCCAGTTAAGGAATTTCGCAGCCAGATCAATCAGTGAGCTGACTAAAGGTACAGAATCGATGGTTTTTGCTAGCAATAAAAAATATAAAAAAAAGGAACTTAGGATTTGGGAGAAAGGGGAAATGATTTTTTCCCGGCTCGAACCGAGGACTGCTAGTGAGTGAAAGTTTGACGATATGATCGCCACAAAACTGCACCACAACTTTGAACTACAGTAATAACACATCATTCAAGACCATGCGGTACAATAATGTTTACGAGGAAGGGGTTCACAAAACCAGAGATTAAACTAGTTCTGGATTTGGAATATGTCTATTTCTGAACTGAATATAAAAAAGGAGGCAGAATGAAAGGACGAGTAGGAGGACAAGAAAATGAAATAGTCTTCAACTTCTCCCCCAACCCTTCTCAACCCTGTAGCAAGTTGGAACCCGCAAGAATGCTAAATAGAGACAATTTTCACAAATTAGATATCGGTTAGGTTAGATTAGAAATCTGCAGCTTACTAGCATTAAGCCTTCCTGGTGGGATTGCAGTCCACCTTACTACCCTTCTTGCAATCCTCCAGCTCCTGAAGCCACTGCCGCATCGGTTTTTTATTCCCATCAAGAGCCTTCATGATATGGTGGCCACCTTCCACGACCGTCGACTGGCAGTATTCTACCTTGTCATGTATGACTGCAATATCGGCCTTGACGCCACTGATTTCTTCCTTGACGCCAGCGGCTTCTGTCTTGCGTTCGGAAGAGTTTTCGAGGCGGCCCATGCGACTGTCACTGACGAGGTAGTAGGTTGCAGCCATTGTGAAAGTGCCTCCGATAAATTGGCTTGTATGGGGACGGACTAGGGCCCTGACGGTACCGAATACTATTTTAATTAGAGTCGGTAGCAAAATCTTTGGGGAGGACCTGCCGTTTTTCATTGCAATTCTAATTGATGCCATGAACAAGTCGGTAGGTTCCGGTAACAGTCACCAAGGCCACCTGTGAACTCTGGAAGTCAGTCTCCCGCAATCTACCAATAGTTAGCTGGAGGATCTGAGGTTGAGAATGCTCACGGAGTAGTTTTAAAACCCTTGTTTTTGGTGGAACTCGGTGGTGGTGGGGTGGTCGAAGAATGGCTTGACGTATTTCCTATCTATGGCTGAAGGTTTATATAGCAATACAGGACTGTCAAGAGTTAATGGTTTGACTGGTAGGGTGGGGCAATTGTCCAAAACTCAAAGGCATGCCCGATGGTATGTTCAGCGGGTACGATCGAACTGTACCCTACCGTAAGTTAAATTGAAAAGTTAGAACACCGACAGACTAGGAAGGGGGCCAACGAGCAGACCAAACAAAATCGTCCCTTGAATTAACGCTTACTAACTCACTTCCAGTGTCGTGTTCGCTGACTCCCGTTCGTTGACCCCTCCTATTCTCTACTCGGTTAAAACGCTGACAAGCAGCCTATCAATAACTGCCGCCACAAACTCACACATAATCATCAACCCACTAAATCCCTAAAACCAATTCTATCACCCCATCCCATCCATTCTATCCCGTAGAAGGAACCCTTCAAACAAACCCAACTTCGCCACAAACTAACCGCCATCACACCTCCGCTCACACCGACAATGCTATCCGCTCGCATCCTCACCCATGCTACGCGCACGCAGCCTACAGCAAACCCACCGTCCACCCACGAAGTCGGCGCCAAAGTGTCCCGACAGCACGTTTGTCAAGGAGCGCGAGGCAGTGAGGCAGCATGCCGCCGAATCTAGCGGTATCGCACCCCTCCCCCCCCCCCTCCTTTGTTTCTCCTGGGCACTTAGTGGCTAATTGTCCGACAGACCTTTCGAGGAAACTTTCCATCTAGTATGTTCCCTCGACAATCCCACGCACCGATAGAGAGTCGGGGGAACGGAAGACTAATTGGATGGGGAACTGGTACCGTTATTCCTACTGTCCTCCTCGCAAGTATCAATACGTACAGCCTTTGGAATGAGCATTGGGAGCATTGGGCCCATCTGCCCCCGCTTGAGGAGAAGACCGAGTACCCGTATCAGAACATCAGAACCAAGAATTACATCTTGGGGAATGGTGATAAGGTATCTCTCCCTTCTAATACATGGCTGATAAGTCGCTAACGTTTTCTAGACTCTTTTGTAGGTTTCTACAGTATATTATTTCCTCGGTAGATTTTTTGTGCTAGTTGGAACGACAAGGTCAACTACCACGAGCATGACGAATGAGTGCTAGGTGTCGCAGTTTGTCCCTACGAGATATGCGCATGGCGACAGAGGGAATTTTGGAGTTGCCGCTCTATCGGAAGGATGCCTGTGGATAAAGTATGGAGTTTGGTGAGCGATTGTGCACGGTACGGCAGATAGTGTGGATGCCAATTGAGGATATTTCTTCTTCCTCTCTGTATTTGGGAATGGGGGGATAGATGTTTTTCTGCCCCGTGATGCTCGGTGTTGTAGATGTGATCAACCCTTGATCCATTTACCCCCAAACTGCTGCCCCTCACTCGTCTCCTACTCTCATCAAGTGTCGTTCAGTAGCCGAAACACACCAAAATTAATGGTTTTCGAGACATCATTACCCAACCACCATATGTGGAAACAGCATGGAAAAAATTCAAAGGGGAATTTTCCGTAATAGCGCCCATGTAACAAAGTTTGAGATTCTTTCCAATTCTTCTAGAGTAGTGAAGAGCGGGATGTCCTTTCCTCCGGGGTATCTGCCAAGACCGGGGTTTTTGGATGAGAAAGATAAGTCACAACACACCTTGCCCAGTTCATATCCCCAAAGCTCTCTGTGAACTCGAGATAAAAAACCGGAATAAATATATATTATACTTCAGACACTCTATATTTTTGCAAAAAAATTACAACAACTAGGCCTCAAGACATCTATGAAAATATAATAGCTCGAAAATTGGCAATTTTGGTGTGTTTAGACCTCTATATAGTTACTAAACGACCCCATAGCTCTGAACATGCTGCTTAAATCACGTGCCACGCACTCGCTATCATATTATCATATCATACCAAAGAAACCTTCCCTTTCGACTTCTGCATGGGGGAAAAAGGTTAAGGCCGCGCTGGTTGGACAGGTTCGAGAGAAAATCTATAGTAGCGCCAATCTGAATTTTGCCAGATTATACGGTTTAGGCTGTCGTAATTTATGGATACCGGTAGATCTACTGTTCTCGAGTAGTTGGGGCTCTACTACGGGGCATGAGGCTCTTCCAGAATGGCCGTTAGTACAAGTATTATAAGGGGGGTCGTACTCGAGTGCAACCACTGACCGGAAAGTCTTGGCCACTCCCCATTTTGCGCCAAAAGTACTCACCCGTCTTTGCCAAGAATACCTCCGCCAGCCGATATTTTGCTGGAGTTCTCACCAAATATTCGGCTCACGGAGGTATTCTTGGCAAAGACGAGCGAGTACAGTATCCCACTTCACAAACTCATAGAGTGTTTGCACAGGAGGACCTAGCTGGCGGTTAATAGGAAATGCACCTAGGTGCAAGAACAAGTTTGCTCAATAGATGTAGGTAGTTTTGTAGCTAGATGATGGATTGAATAGAGTAATGTCGCATTGATCCTATTGCCCTCAAATTCGCCCCCTGCTCGAATTAGGATTTCCTGCTACACAACTGGGCTACTTACCAACAGGCTGCCATAGAACAGGTGATAATCTGCTACTGAATGCCCAGTATTATTATCACTAAGGGCTTTTAATAAATTGTAAAAAGAGAGTTGTGTTGCTGCGGATTTGTTCTGCAACGATCAGCTTTCTTCAGGTCTGAAAAGCTCCTATTTTACACTTTTTCCAGTAGAGTACTGTTGCAGATAATTTCTGGCTTTACTTAGTTTGCGGTTTTTTAGCTAGTCTGCGAATAATAACTTAGGGCCCGTTGATCCACATACCGCCGTCTAGCAACCGGAGACGGTACCGACGGTCAGGGAAGGCTAGACGGTGGGAGGAATGTGGGGTGAATGGATGGATGAGTGTTTGCTTAATACTTGTATCATACTCGAGTACATACCGTCTACTATTCTAGTGTAAAATTTTTGATTAACTAACATGAGGTGAGCAACCGAGAGGTTGGACCGACCAACAATGCCTCCTCACAAACGATATATGGCAATTTTGTCTTTCAACTTGCCCCGAGTTATATGAGAGAAGGGAATTGGTGATTGTGCAAGGAAAATAGAGTTGATTGGAAGCTATTCCTGCAGTTGCAAGCATGATGGATGGGTGAGATTATGGTAGTATTGATAGATGAAGGTTGCAAGAGGACCTACCAACCGACATTGAGGCATCTCGGAAGGGAGTTGACAAACGGTACGAATTCACTGACACTCCAACTCCCGGAAGACTATGATCTCCGTGTTGCGGGATTAATACCTCCAACAAATCGGGGGTGGAGTAGATACTGAGACCTTTGCAAGAGCCCTCAGGTTTAGGGTGAGGAACTCTGTAGTCGGAGTGGGTGGACATTCATTCTTGGGTATTAATAGTAGGTTAATCTTCCAAGACTAGCTTCTCTTATAGGCTAATATATTGGCAAATATCAATTAGCTACCCTCTTTATGGAAGTTAACTAGATTTAACCTATGGCGGACATTTCTCTTTTTTCCACCAAAATTTTAAACATTTAAACCCTTATATCTCCATGAAAACTTGAGGTATTTCTACTTCCTCTATCAGTGTATAGAGAATCACGCAATATATCACCTAATAGAGCCACAATTTTCACCAGACTGCTGCCGTAAGAACTTGAATAATTAGACCATGTGCTCTGTGGTTAAACTTTCCTCTCTTAGTAAGGTCAAAAGATTTTTTCTTTCTTTTCTGTCTCGGAGGGGGCAAAGGGGCTGTGTTTCTGCCGCGTTCCCCCCCCGGTCCCGCAGGGGGGGGTTCCGGCCTGCGCGGCACGCGGTCCAATTATTCAAGTTCGTACGGTGGTTGAAAATGCCCTGGTGGACGAAGACCGACAATATTTTCTTGGCGAGGCACTCAGGTTATAGAGTTCCCTCACCATACTGGGCTGGATACTGCCTGATGTCAATGGACCTGTTTTGAGCTACACTTGCTTGAATTCTAGAAATACTCACTAAAAAAATATCTCGATCGCCCCTAAACCCAAGTAAAGGACTACTAGTCCGGATAGAATCTTTCCCTACTACGGCGGTATCTAAGAACAAAAGTCCAACAACGAAAATGCGTCTATGGCAACCAACGTGACAACCAAATGCCAAGCTGGAAGCGATAAATGTGTTCATACGGTGAACCACATTGTCGCTTTCTCCCATAGAAGTGACACAATAGTTCATATGGTGAACAAAAATGAGCAGCCCCTGTCCTCCTCAGACGATAAGCAGTATTCCGAACCGTCCAGTCCATCCATCCTGGAGGTAGGACTGGACGGACTGCTGGCAGTAGTCTGCGTTTTTTCAAGTCCATGGACGGGCTAGGGCAGATGGAGGTAGGGCCCTATGGAATTTTGCTGTTACATTTCTTCAGCTCGTATACTCACAAACTTGAGATTCATGATTTCACCTCACTCATACGTTATGATTTGGCAAATCGTGTGATGTGCGTAAACAAATGAGTAAAGAAGAGTACATCTTCAAGAAATAAAATAGATAAAAGCCTTTGACAAAATATAACTCAAAAACCACCAGCATGAATCTGCAAGGCCACAAGCATATTGTCAACCTTTTGAATATCCGTCCCTTCCCATCCAACAGTGCACTAGAAAGAGTTCTCATACTGTCGCAGTTGGAAGGTTCTGATATTGGATGTAGATATCCGGATCCGAGAGAGTCCATTGCGTTTCCCAGTAACTCGTCTGGAAAATCCCATGCATTAGCCTGTGAGTCAACCTCGGTTGCATCTGTGCTCTGCGACATCACGACAAGTGTTAACGCAAGACTTAGAGAAGTATATGAAAGAGAAATAACACTCGTAGCAGATTGATTTGTTCAGTCTTATCATAACACTCACAGCACCGGATAATCTATTTAATCTTCTTCTCTTTCTTGTAGGAATTTTTGATTAGGCTATGAGGGGAACGAATACAATTTGATTGAATATAGAGACAAGATGAGAGAGCGGAATGTGAACGAGTAAAGACTGATGATCGTATAAGTCATCACCATATATCACTCATAGTTGGCCTGCCGTCCCCAGCCGTCCTCAGGCACCCCCGGCCATCCTCAAGCATCCCTGGCCATCACTTGCGGTCCCCCTTATTATTTATCCTCATGTGCCCGGCCGTCATTCCTAATACCTGCCGTCTGTATACCCCCCCGCAGTCCTTGCTTACACCATGCAGTCTTTTGATACCACCTATAGTCCCCCGCCCCGCCATGCCCCATAACGAGCTCTACTTATAACTAATAATAAGTTTATCGGTAGTTTATGACCTTGGTTCTATGGCAGGAAGCAATAATGTGGGTTACTGCACAAACAAAATAATCACTTCTAGCGCTGTAAGCGAAAATGTGGTTCACTGTATGAACACATTTATCACTTCCAGCTTGGCATTTGGTTGTCACGTTGGTTGCCATAGACGCATTTTCGTTGTTGGACTTTTGTTCTTAAGTCCCGCCGTACCTACGTTGCGAGTCTATCTAGCAAAGCGAGCAAGGTAGTATCACTTAAGTAACTTAGTTTCAACCCTCTCAGTCAACCATAGTTTGTACTCTTCCTTGGTATTGGTTATAGCAAGCAACACGTGGTTCTCGTCCAATTCCCCTTTACTACAGTATAGTACAATGTCAATTCCCACCCTTCCCACTACTCCATGCACCATGGCCCCCTCATCCAAGGAAGCCCGCAAGCTTCTAGTCGGCGTTACGCAACAAATCAGCAAACATAAGCACGAGGATGACCGCCTAGTTTTAAGCTTCACTGAGTAAGCGACAAGTTCCTTGGTACCCAAGGCGTGGACGTCAACGCCCGAATAAGCAATATGAGCGGGTACAATTTCGCAATTCAGATCTCGGTGGACGTCAGGGGAAGTATGGAGAAATGCGGCTTCGAGCCGCGCGGTGTGAACAATATCGACATCAATACCGAGATACCTAAACATCTAGAGACTGCTGTTCGGAAGATTCCTGGCTGGATATCGGCTTGGGCAATCCGAGGGGAGGGAACCATTCTGAAGATATTCGGATTCAGCAAATGATTTGTTCCTCCTTATCTCCAACTGTCACATAGGGGATACTGACCATGGCCTTAGGAATTCGGAACCCCGGAAAATGATGCCTTCCACCGTGATTGCACCATAAATGCCCTATTTTGCGACCGACACATTGAATTAGTGGAGAACTTTAGCGGCCCGGGCCACGGGACATTTCCGCCCGTGCAATCCACACCCTACTGCCCCTGAAAGCAACCTTCGCCGATGACCTCCTTCGGGCTATCTGCTTAATCCACTTTACTCTACATCTCGACTTCACCATAGTTCCCGAAGGTAGGGACGCCATGAAACTCCCAGAAATCAAGGAAAACAACCCCTTCTCATGCAGACACAGATTATCACTCACACCAACTAACTCACCCCCCCCCCCCCCCTTTCTCAGCCGGACGTGAAAAACATAATCTCCCAAGAGCCATCCGCAGTGAGATTGAAAAAAATGCTCAAAGGACCCAATCCCCATGCATCTCTGAGCCTAATCCACGAACTAGACCTCTACAACGAGATATTCTCCCCATCAGTCCAAGACTCCCCCACACTCCCTGCCAAGATAAGAAGATCGCCGCGGGGATAGTGTACTACCTACCTCTCGGATACGCACCCCAGCCATCCACACATTTTCAACCCCCTAATGACCAATATCAAAAGTACCTCGCGTGGCTCGTCAGCACCACAAGTCCCTTGAAGACCTTACGAGTGTTCCTAGCTCATAAGAAGCACATACCCATCCCCCCGTCGCCCCCGCCATGACAATAAAAGAAAGCTTAATTAAAGTCTGCCAATAGTATTAACGGGACAATAGCGAAGCAATCCAGGTCGGGGGTGACAATGATCTGAATAACTCTAATAATACAAATAATGCAGCAGGGTGGCGGACCACCCTAACCAATCAGACAATAAAAATTGTAACTCTTTTACAGGTCCCTCTTTAATTCAAATCAAAAAAAAAATTAGAAACAAACAAACAACACTTATAATAAAACAAATGAAAATAAAAATGGAAAAAAAACGGAAAAAGAAGATACATAAAACCCCAACAATACTATAACTTCGAGCGCCCCCCATCCACGGTGGGATACCCGTGGTATCAGCCAATCACACCAGCTTCTAGCAGTTGGAGAGAGGGGGCACAAACAAGGACCACAACCGTGAGGAGGAAGAGGTTGAGGGAAGGGGGGAAAGGCAAGCCAAGTGGGAGGTCGCGGAAGGCTACTAGCCTAGGATTCGAGCTCGCAATCCGTACCTATCCCATTTCCATTCGTAACTGTGTAAAGAAATACTAATATGGCTCAAAAGGAAAAAAAAAACTTACAATTGTGAAGCACGACCCTTCTGTTCTGGAGTGGAATTGGGCCGGCCGCCTGGGGATATCCCCTAAAGTGACCTGAATGTCCGCTCCAGAACACACCGCAGTCTCTCCCTACAATAGGGGAAGATCGCCACCACCTCGTCACCCGTGGTCTGGTGTGCGGCCGCGTTCCGTTCGGCGATAACCTCCGGCCCCTATTTTCCGGGGTTATCACAACGATCTTGGCCGTTATCTTGGGGGAGGGGGGGGGGACTTATAATATCCGTGAGCCCTGCTACCTGCTCTTCATTCTCATACCCTAACTTCCTTAACGGTATCCTTCACGGTTCTTATTGGTCCCTCTCCCTCGCCAAATCTTCCTGTTCCTTTTCACATTTCGATTCCAACTTATTATATTTCCTCCCTAATGTCTGTTCTTGAGCCCCTAAGGCCTGAACCCGATCAAGAACCCCGGTTTCTTTCTTGCTCCCTGCTGGAGGGATTCTGTTCTCCTTTGAAGCCTTCGGCTTTTTGTTGAGTGTAGTAGGGTACGGGAAACCACCCAGTTGTGTAGTGGAGATCATAGGACGGAGTTGATGGTAAACCACTAGTTGCCCACACATGTTTGTCACTCCTATTTAGCTAGCAGCTGCGCTCATCCGAGAATGAACAAGTTCTCTCTCACATCGGCGACGTCTACCTATTGAACACTTTTTCCCTCAATGGGGGAGACTCGGGAGTGGGACTCGTTGAGTGGGTTTGGGTGTGTATAGGGGTGGGGGAGTTGTGTTGAGGGGTGGAGGTGCTCATTACGAATCTAGGACTAGTCACCATCGATACTTTGGCGTCTACGTGACATCCAAGAACGCCGCCGCCCGGACGATATTGGGGAATGGATTACCCTCAGAGCGGCATGGGGGTTGCGCCCTTTGACCATTCTTTTTTGATCTCACTGCCGAAGGGCTCCCGGGAGATTTTGGTTTTCAGGGCCGACCGAACAGGGGGGGCGAGTTAGTTGTGTGTTGATGTATGTGTTCCCCGGGACTAGAAAAAGAAGCTTGATTTTCTAAGGACGCGGAGAGCGTGCTACCGGTACAACAATCGCAACTCGAACTATTCTCATCACTACAGTAACGGCGCTAACCTTTCCGGAATTTAGTGTTCAACAGTGTTCAGTTGCTCAGCTCCCCAGCCCCCCCCCCAAGAACACCTCTTAAATGATAAACGTGGATCTATAGACGACACCTACAGTATAAATTTACTCGAGCACAAGTAAATATAATCACGAAACACAACCAGTGACAAACAGTGAGGTGAAACGCCAAGCAACTCACAACCAAACGATCGCACACTCAAAGGCGGGGAAAAATCTCTTGTCGCTAACAACAGCAGTCTCACACTCAACTATAGCTCCACAATGCGCTCTATGCTCTAACTAATCGGCGAAGGCAGGAGTACATATCAACAATAACACCCGATCCCGCCATAAGCCACCGGGCTACTCCATGTGAGTCTTTCCTTCTCCTGTGAGCACCCCCGGGCTAACAAAAGGAAAACGAACGCTACTGCTCACAATATTCGCATAGGTTCCCTTCGGGTGCAAAAACCCCCTACATCCTTTCCGGTTTGCCTTACAGCCTTTCCGCCTCCCTTACGACGGCTGCATTCCTGCACAGGAAATGCTTTCCCGAACGTCTAAACAAACGCCCGAAGCCGAAGCCATACGTCCGAATCCTCAGCGCACATCCGAAGCCAGATAAACAAGCGCACTCCCAGAAGTTACCCAATCAACAAAGGAAATATGTAACAATATGGCGAGCAGCGCCATTTCCAACATTAAATACGGTAAGGCTATCATAAAGGAGCTGTGTTTACACTTTTGTTTACCAGAAACTGGTGGGGTTTGCACCAACTCCAAGAGAAAACCATTCAACCCAATCCAAGTTTTGCACCGTCGGGCGTATGTATGGCCTACGGGTATATTGTGGCCAGTTACGTTGATGACTTTCATAACACGGCTAATTGGTCTCTGTCCTGTATTTTAAGTCCCTTCTGTGCTGTACCAGAGCAATCAACAAGGAAGGACGCTCCCCTCCACAATTTACATGAGAGGTCTCCCACAGTACCGCCCTTACTGTAGCAAAACTTGTATTCTGAGGTCGTTCTAACACCATTACAATAATCTTATAATATAATAACATTATCGTTAAGAAAGAAAAACTGGCGAGATAAGTGAAGAAATAGAAACTCCAGTATGACACTTCCTCTCCTTCCAATTCCTCACCAAACAGTGCTATTAGACTAGTAGGTTCAGTGATACCTCTCCTATGATATCAACCCATATGCCGGCATCCTAAGAGCACGAGTGGAAAGACATCATCTTTCTTTTTCTTAATACGTGGCGGCAGACATGAAGAAAACCTCCGCTATGGGCCTATGGCCAAGTAGACTTGCGATAAACGACTACTCTATATATATGTTTGTTGCCCGCTGTATGGGAGCTAATATTGGGATGTTGACCATCCACCGCGGTCAACCCAGCTTTGACTGAGCTGACCTCCTAGTCTCTGGATCCTGCTAAATTTAATTAACATGGTAGGCTTCTTCAGCCACTATATTTCCCACCAGACCAATCATTAGAAAAATTGTGATGAGGAATATGGAAACAAGGGCTGCTAGACGCGCCTCCCTTACCGGTACAGTCGATACCGATATCTATACTGAGGGCTGGCAAGTTAAATTCAGTACCGTTAATTAAGCTGGATTATTTACCGTAATTTATCCACGATTTTAGATATTGTATTATACGGCTTGTTCGCAATCCCGATGCTGTGGTACATTGCTTTATCCTCTATCTCTATCTAAAAAAACAAAAACACCTTATGCAAGTATATATTTTTCTGCAGGAAAGAGAGTGGTGGGAGGAGAAAAGGAAGAAAAGAAAAATTGTACATGAGAAAAGTAGATAGGCGAGGGTTGACAGCTTGATGAAAGTTATAGACGATAGGATGAAAACAGAAAGTCATACACTGAATCCCCACACAATGATAGAACATGAACTGTACTGTGCTTTATACACGGAGACTCGTTAGTCCTGACTCGGGTAAGCTAAATAGAGAGTTTCACAAGGGCGGGAGAACAGACAGTAGTATGTGCATTCACACCACGGGATTTCGTTCGCCTCAAAGTATTTTAATGCCAAGGATAACTTCTCCAAGTAGCAGAATCCAAAAGGGAAGGAATCGCTGCGATTTCCATGAGGTCAAACGGCTTCGGGAGGTTGGCTGTCTGAGTGCTAAGGCCCTCGAATAGGAATACCGGTACCCAGGAGCGAACATGAGCAGTTCTTGGGTGTTATTAACTAGGGTATCTAGGTTGAGTACTTGCCGCCCGAGTAGCATTTTCACCACTTCCTCATTTCCTCCGTGAGCAGCATACGAGAGCGGTGTTCGGCCGCCATTATCTAGGTTTTCGGAGATGACCTCTGCTCGTTCCAGAAGCATTCTCACCACCGCCGTGAACTTCTCAAAAGTAGTACGGATTCTCACCCGCAGCGGCATAGGAGAGCAGTGTTCAGCCGTGATTATCTGGGCAGTCGGGATCAATTTCTTTCCGCCCGAGTAGCATTTTCACCACTTCCATCATATACCCTCCCTCAGCAGCATACGAGAGCGGTGTTCGGCCGCTATTATCCGGCTTTTCGGGGATGACCTCTGCTCGCTCGAGAAGCATTTCCACCACCGCCGTGTACTTCTCAATGTGGCACGGATACTTACCTGCAGCTGCATAGGAGAACGGTGTTCGGCCGCCATTATCTGGGCAGTCGGGATTAACATCTTCCCGCCCGAGTAGCATTTTCACCACTTCCCCACGCCCTCCCTCAGCGGCATACGAGAGCGGTGTTCGGCCGCCATTATCCGGCTTTTCGGGGTTGACTTCCGCTCGCTCAACTAGGATTTCCACCATCTTCACACGTCCTCCCTCAGCGGCATGCGAGAGCGGTGTTCGGCCGCTATTATCCGGCTTTTCGGGGATGACCCCTGCTCGCTCGAGAAGCATTTCCACCACCGCCGTGTACTTCTCAATGTGGCACGGACACCGACCCGGAGCCGCATAGGAGAGCGGTGTTCGGCCGTCATTATCTGGGGAGTCGGGATTAACATCTTCCCGCCCGAGTAGCATTTTCACCACTTCCTCATTTCCTCCGTGGGCAGCATACGAGAGCGGTGTTCGGCCGCTATTATCTAGGTTTTCGGAGATGACCTCTGCTCGCTCCAGAAGCATTTTTACCACCGCCGTGAAGTTCTCAAGGTAGTACGGGTTCTCACCCGCAGCGGCATAAGAGAGCGGTGTTCTGCCGTCATTATCCGGGCAGTCGGGATTAACATCTTCCCGCCCGAGTAGCAGTTTCACCACCTCCCTATGCCCTTCCTCAGCGGCATACGAGAGCGGTGTTCGGCCGCCATTATCCGGTTTTTCGGGGTTGATTTCCGCTCGCTCAACTAGGATTTCCACCATCTTCACAAGTCCTCCCTGAGCGGCATGCGAGAGTGGTGTTCGGCCGCTATTATCTGGGTTTTCGGAGATGACCTCTGCTCGCTCGAGAAGCATTTCCACCACTGCCGCATATCCCTCAATGTGGCACGGACACCGACCCGGAGCCGCATAGGAGAGCGGTGTTCGGCCGTCATTATCTGGGGAGTCGGGATTAACATCTTCCCGCCCGAGTAGCATTTTCACCACTGCCCAATGCGCTTCCCCAGCAGCATACGAGAGCGGTGTTCGGCCGCCATTATCTGGCTCGTCGAGGTTGGCTTCTTCCCGCCCGAGTAGTATTTTCACTACTTCTCTACACCCTTCCTCAGCGGCATACGAGAGCGGTGTTCGGCCGCCATTATCCGGTTTTTCGGGGCTGACTTCCGCTCGCTCAAGTAGAATTTCCACCATCTTCACAAGTCCTCCCTGAGCGGCATGCGAGAGCGGTGTTCGGCCGCTATTATCCGGCTTTTCGGGGATGACCTCTGCTCGCTCGAGAAGCATTTCCACCACCGCCGCACACCCCCCAATGCGGCACGGATATTTACCCGCAGCGGCATGGGAGAGTGGTGTTCGGCCGTCATTATCTGGGCAGTCGGGGTTAACTTCTTCCCGCCCGAGGAGCACTTCCACCACTCCCCAATGCGCTTCCTCAGCAGCATACGAGAGCGGTGTTCGGCCGCCATTATCTGGCTCGTCGAGGTTGACTTCTTCCCGCCCGAGTAGTATTTTCACCACTTCTCTATACCCTTCCTTAGCGGCATGCGACAGCGGTGTTCGGCCGTCATTATCTGGGCGGTCGGGATTAACATCCTGCCTGAGTAGCATTTTCGCCGCATTCCCATGTCCTCCCTGAGCTGCATACGAGAGCGGCGTTCGGCCGCCATTATCTGGGCAGTCGGGGGTAAATTCTTCTCGCCCGAGCAGTATTTTCATCACCTCCTCATTTCCCTTCTCTGCGGCATACGAGAGAGGCGTTCGGCCATAAGAATCCGGCTCGTTGGGGTCGACCTGATTCCGCCCGAGTAACATTTTCACCAGTTCCCCACATCCTCCCTCAGCAGCATACGAGAGCAGTGTTCGGCCGCCATTACCAGGCTCCTCGGGGCTGACCTGTTCCCGCCTGAGTAGCATTTTCACCGCATTCCCATGACCTCCCTGAGATGCATACGAGAGCGGCGTTCGGCCGCCATTATCCGGCTTTTCGGGGTTGACCTCTTCCCGCCCGAGCAGTATTTTCACCACATTCTCGTTTCCCTTCTCCGCGGCATAGGAGAGCGGCGTTCGGCCATAACAATCGGGCTCGTCGGGGTCGACCTGTTTCCGCCCGAGTAACATTTCCACCACTCTCTCACATCCTCCCTCAGCGGCATACGAGAGGAGTGTTCGGTGGAAATTATCTGTGCAGTCGGCGTCGACCTCTTCCTGCCCAAGTAGAATCTGCATCACCCCCGCATGACCATGGCCAGCGGCATACGAGAGCGGCGTTCGGTTGTTATTATCTCGGCAGTCGGGGTTGATCTCTTCCCGCCCGAGGAGTAGTTTCACCACCGCCTCATGTCCTTTAGCCCCTGCATAGCAGAGCGGGGTTTGGCCTAAATGATTCGGCTCGTTAGGGTCGATCTCTTTCCGCCCCAGTAACATTTTCACCACTTCCTCATGTCCGTTACGAGCAGCCCATGCAAGTGGAGAATCTCCCAAAAAATAGTCTTCGCTAGTTCTATAACCCTGCATTTCTATCAAAGTAGCTACAACCTCAACAATCCCGAAGAACGAGGCACAGTGTATTCCACCAAACAGGAGGCGGTAAGGTTTGGGCTCAACACCAAGACATTCTAAGTGCCGTAAAAGGCAGAGTCCGGATATGTGGTAATCATATTCCTGAAGCAGTTCCATCGCGAGTGATCTTGCGTAGTCCGAGAGTTCCCTCTTCGCATGGACTCCCCAGTATAAAGAACAATAGGTTAGAAAGGGCCCGAGTTCGTCGGGGTAGTGAGGGTAATGATCTGATAAGGCTTTGACATGTTGGGAACTCAAATATGTCAAGCATATCTCTGCTATTGTCGAGTGAGGTGTACTAAAAATATCGGGGTGGGCGCAAAGATACTCCTTGAGCGTAAAATGGACCAGTCGCACAGTTGATGCCTCCTTATCCACCGTAATAAGCCCCTGACAGCAGCTTATTAATGTCTTTATCGAAGGGATATTGTCGGCATTGATATCCCTGGAGCCTAACTCGATTGCTAAGGCATGGCAGAGCTCATCCACTTCCAATGGCCGTTCTGCATAACTGACCCACATCAAAGCCCCCATGCCAAGTCTCGGTTTATCACCACCCTGCGTCTGGATCCGTTCTATCGTCGCACCGTAGACATCCTCCAACCCCAATCCATCAGTCATTTTGCTGAGCCTTTCCCGTCTCCGATATACTGTCGATTCTTGCAAGATTCCATCGATATTTAAGGAAGCGAGCAGAAACCTGGATAGACATATTAGCTGATAACATAAGACAGGATTCCCGCGCCATTGCTGCTACCCACATTTCCGATATGCTTCCGGGAATCTTCTCTAGAATTTCTACCTCTAGACTCGAATCCATGGCATCTGGTGCTTCATCCTCGCTCAGTCTGACACGGAGGAATCTGATGATATCGTCTCTGGTGGGGCAAATAGACACACTTATCACTCGTCCGGTGAGCCGTGTTTCAATCTCCGCCCGAATGTGGGACCTCCCGGTCAGGAATACTCGGGCACCTGGGGACTTCTGCACGATTTCTTTCAGCGAATCAAAAAGCCGATATCGCTGCACAGCCGTACATTCATCCAGCGCGTCGATGACAATGAACGTGCGCCGTGAAGACGTGATGAGTTGCAGCATCTTCACGATATCACCGAGCTGCGGTCTGCGCCCGCTCACGGCCTCATTTTGCTCTCGCAAGGCCCGCCATATTTCTTCCGGAACTCCTCCCGTTCCGCTGATCATCTGCTTTACCAAGGAACCTAGCATACTGGTGACGGTCTGCTCCTTTCGCGCCGCAAAGTCGAAGTAAAAGCAGGTAACGGTCGTGTGTTGTCCTTTAGTCCACTCACACAACCAGTCCGCTACCAGCGAACTATCATCGCGGCTTGTTAGCACGGGTTCACTTCTCTCTCCCGAGAATAGCCCTTATTACCAAATAAATGTCTTGCCGACTGCCGGATTTCCGTAGCCGAACAGAACTGCCTCATTGCCTTCACCTTCCCCACCCAATCCGCACCATCTTTTAAATTCCTCAGTCTCCATAAGCCATCCTCCGACATCGTTGACACGACGCTCTTGAATGTCGCAATGCCGTAAGCCAGCCTCCAAGGGTGATAGCCAGGCCAGCAGTTGAGATCGATCATCAGCGACAGTACAGTTGTTCCACACATTACTAGTGGTAGTATTATAAGAGCTTGTAGTATTTTGGCAGTTGGTGCTATTGTTGAAGTTATATTGAGACATCTTCGACTCGTTATTGCTGGCTCTGTTGAAGCGAAGGAAGTTTTTAGAATAGTCGGCTGAAAGAAAAGCGGGGGTCTGTTAAAACAGCGCCGCATGTCCAGGTCTTCTAAGGTGCCAAGAACATTCCAAATAAATATTACTTTTTCGCGAAACGCGCAAAACTAGGAACATTAGCTAATACTCGCAATGTCGAAGCGTTTTTAAAGAAACTGCTATTGCATGCCACCAAAATTTGTCCTTTTTGCGTTGATTTGGGCGGTATGCAATAACGGTCTTTTTCAAAAACGCTTCGACATTGCGAGTAGGCACTGTAGTATAAGGCATCATATGCACAAGTTTCTAAATCCTAGCCTATGACACAAGCCCCGCCATTCTACTCGTAGGAGCAGCTATCACGAACAGGGAGGTTTTGCTATAAACAATGATCGCTACTCGAACTATCCTCATCACCACAGCAACGACCCGAGCCTTTCCAGAATGTAGACTAATATGCGATAGTGTTCGGTCGCTCTGCTTTGCAGTCTCAGAAACACCTCTTACTCGAGTAAAGAAGGCCATCATAAAGGGGTTATGTTCATACTTTTGTTCACCAGAAATTGGTGGAGTTTTGCACCAACCCCGAGAGAATATCTTTCAACCCACACCAAGTTTTGTACGGTTCTTGCTATAACCAACCCGTGTTCGGAGATCGTTCGAACATATGCAATCCCTCACAAAATATTAACACTGTCCATGTTAGGATCCTTGCACCAACTCCCTATCGAAGCTAGCCGGACTAAAAAAATTTCGGTTGCAATACCGTAAAAACTGGAATAGTTGGTCCTCACTCTAAGACGTCTAGAATTCCCTCCTTTGGATTAGGGGGGAAAAACACAGCGAAAAATCAGACTTTCAGCCCTCCACTGAGACAAATAAAAAGCAGAAAAAGACCGATCTTACTAGGAGAGGCAACTCCAAAGTACTAGCGTGAGGTCCAATTATTCCAGTCTTTACAAGTACGGTACCGCAACGTATTATCTTAAATAAGAGAGAATTGTCTCAGGACGTCTGAGGCCCCCATTATGGTGTGGACGTGAGAATACACCAGCAAAATAAAACCACGCGTTACTTAGAGAGGAAACTCAGACGCCCTAAGACAATTCTCCCCCATTCAAAATAATAATAGTGGGTTGGTACAACCCGTTGCCAATTGGGAAAGCACTGGTGGGAGAGCTTGGGGAACAGGCGTTATGTCAAGAAGAGGTGGCGGAAAAAGGTATATCCGGTTGCCGGACCATTGCGGGGTCATAGCTTAGAAAGTACGGGTCCGTGGACCCCCCTATACATATACTACCATGGAACTCCATTCGACAACGAGAACACCATCCTTTCTACACCTCGCGTTCTCGAGTTCCCTACACCTCGCGTTCTTGACTTCCCACCACCCTCCCCCACACAACACCAAGGCGCCCTCATTGTCACCAGGGATACATCAGCGGTAACGATCTCCCCAGGCAAGGGCAGCGGCGACCCCACCAACGCCTCCGGCAGTGGAATTGCAAACTTACGGCTAAGTGGAGGACAAAGTCATGTATTTCCTTCCACCTCACTCATTTCTTATTTCTTTCTTAGTTGATTTCCTTGAGTCTTAAGGTTGCGGCAATGTATGATTCAGGCTTTGGGAAATTGGTGGGTTTGAGGTATTTTTACTGCAATAATTAGCATTTCCCCATTTCCGGGGAACACTCTCCTGTATATCACAGTCCCCTGGGAAAGGAACCGGCTATTAAACAATGATCAACCTCATGCAATGGGGAGCACCAATACATGGGAGAGGAGAAGTTTCAACTTGATTGTATACTGGAAGCCTATCTGGGTGCATAAGGGGAATCGAAGGGGGATTAGGAAAAGCAGAGAGCCAAGTGGTTTGTCTGAAGAGAGAGGAAAGATGAGTGAGTAACGAAAGGGACAAAAGAGAGGAAATGCTTAAAAATGGGTGTTGACCTTGTGGAACGACAAGATGTCGGAAGCTTGACGATATGAAATGACAAAAGGACTTGAAAGCATACCGTAGTTGAGGTATGAGTATGGGATTGAGAGTTGAGCACACAGGAAACAGGAAAAGCTTAGGGCAAGACAATGAATGTTATGAGAAAAGGACTATTCCGTTAAGCAAAAACATAAGATAACAACACCCCCAGCAACATAAATGATCCCGCCACCGGCAAATCTAATCCCTCAATGGTAGCCTAGAATGATGAATACGGTGCTTGTTCCACATGTGAGCAGCAAGATTATCTGCACGCTTAATCCCCTGAGCTCCAACACGCACACACCCTTCAACCGGACAATCCACACGGTCATTGTGGTGCTTTGCTCGGTAGTGCCTGTTGAACGCTTGCTTTGTCCTAAAGGTTCCTCGCCAAGAGCAATTCGGGGCATCACAGGTAAATCTGCCTGGAGCGCATGTATGAGGACCGCTGCGGAGGTTATGGACACATGTTAGTGTGATGCGGTAAGTAAGGATAGAGGCGAGTAAAAGGGAATTTCTAACCTATTACCAGAGCACCTGTAGTATTGGCAGAAGATTCTCGGGGGGCTAGGATGGACATTCCTTGCAGGGTCTACCGCGGGGACGGGAATGACAGGGTTGTTTTGTGGGTTTACTTCGGCTACCTGATTGGCTGGGCTGGGATTATCTGTGGTACAGTTCCAGGTACCGAGGACTGAATACCATCCATCCTTGTCTTCATACAAGGGGAGATTGCCGAGTCTGGGGTGTAACGGGAGTGGGTTGCCCGAATCGGGGCCGGGAATCCGAAATGTTGCGCGAATGGAGTTCCTGGAAAGGTCAAAAAAAAAAAGCAACAAAGACTTACATGGTTTCGGTGTAACTGTAACTTAGTGTAAGGTGCTATAACTGAAGAAAGTGGATAGCAGACACGCAAAATTTGGTGAAGAGGGGGGAGGGGGGAGACGGTAGTATTTGTGTTGAACCTTCCAACAATGAGTTACGCATTGATTAATGCATAGGTTATTTGGATGCATACATGAGCCTGAAATGTCTGCGCTGGACAATCAGGCTACCAATTGTAGGCCGTTCTACTGATCCTGAGACATACTTGCTTGGGCTAAACTTGCACATGCACTCCCAACCAACAAATATTCACCGTCGCATATCAGCAGCTAGCTTGACCGGTACCGGTATCACTAACCATAATCAGTCCTCTGAATGGCCCAGTAGATTTCCCTTTTATCGTCACATTTTCCAGGCGGTGCTGCGGCTCCTAAGTTCTGGTTTCTCCCAATAAGGAACTATTCCATATCGCACTAGTGGTAGATTAAGAGTGTGAGCATCACTTCTCGGCTTAATGCCAGCACCGATCACACCATTTCAGTACGCAAGTGAACTCAGTATCCTATATCAACCCACCTATCTATTCCTCACGAGATGGCATCTCCCTCTACCACCCCTCTCTCGTTTCCTGCCCTTGCATTTAGTACATCCAATAGCACCATGGTGCGGTTACCGCTGAGCAGCTGGACACGGACCTAACAACAGTAATTCAAAAGGGCCGGAAGAGGAGGTATCTACTCGTGTCTTTTGACTTGAGTAATTTCCCTACGGGGTGAGAGGAGTATTGCTGATATAGGCGGTTGGATACTCCGTCAATGCAGATGTGAAATAATTATGGAGACATTGTTCCGGCACTAAAAACTCTGGATGAAAAAATGGGCTGGACAATTAGAGTATATAAGGTTGCTTCTGCGCCCAACACCAATGTTTTTCGAATATTCGCATTCCCATACGGTTAGATGTGGAATGATAAATGAACACTCTGCTGAGGCGTCCAAAATTCCTTCTCTGGGATAAAGGGGTGAAAGCACTGCTAAAACTGGCCACCTCAGCCGTAGCTTACGATGGGGAAGACGAAGAAGTGCTGGGCTTTACGAGCAAATGCGGCTCTGGCCCCTGCGGGCGAGGTTTAATTACCGGTATTGTAGTTCTTACGGTATATGGACATGGGTTCCAGCATTACAAATACCGCCTTGATCATTCAGTTTGGTAAAAAAAACAGTACTACGTTATATCATGCCAAAGAAGTAGTAGTTAAAGTAGACATGGAAGAAGTGTCGTCAGGGTGACCCTGTGGAGACAGAGGAGTAGACGGCGGGGGGTAGGAAAAATATAAAAAAATCTCCAATCAGGACCCGCCTCACGCACTCGGCAACCCTCATCCACCTCTTCCGTGCCTCCGCCTTGCCACACACTGCCAGCACCTCAATACCAATCCTTGGCATCCTGACCCTGCTCTCAGGTGGCAAGTGCATAGCATGCTGCCCGAACAAAACCTTTCCGCCTATCTATCATCTTCGTCTTCGCCAACGTGACGTACAACTCTTGATGCTTTTTCGCCGTTCCCCGGTCCACGCACACGCTGTGGCAGCGGCAGCAGGGGCCAAGGAGCTAACATTCCACCAGTCTACAGCCCAGAGATTGCAAAAGGTGGAGGAATGTAGTACCCGGGGGTGCTCTCGCCCAACTTTTACATGCCTTTAAAAGCCTTGTGCGTGGGCTTTCCCGCCATAGCCACTTTCCCACCCTAGCGCCGGGGGAGAAGCAGGCTGACTCTCTAGGTAACTCCCACGCCCCGACGAGGCTTGTATGGGAATACGCATGGAATCAGTACTTGAAGCCGCCATTTTGAGCTGTGCATGCCTCGAGAATTGGCTTTACTCTCGTAATGGCGTTAGCACAGAGGACGACGTCGAACTGCTCCGGATCATCGGAGCACGTGGTGTCAGATGTCGTTTATTCGTCCTGTGGCCCGCTAAATAAGGACGACGGGAAGCGGAGGTTGTTGCACAGGTTTGGGTAGAGGTCTTTGGAGAAGGAGAGTGTTAGCGGCGTCGCATAAGGAGTTGTTCTTACGTGATCAATCTACTTTCTGAACGAACGTTTGAGTAGTCGGTTCCGGGATGATAGTACTCCACTTAGAGGAGGATAGGAATCTTTTAGCTCTAGCTGTTGCGTTGCTCTGGGTCCTTTCACCAATGCGTTATACCCATCGGTGATAGCTCCCTTCAAAAGAGACTCCCGGTGCGCAGTAATGATGTGTACCCCTTATACCGAAACGAGCTCGGAGTCCAACGGAACTCTTCCATGAAACTGTGGTGGAAGTGGCAGGTCCTGTGCGTAGCTTCGCCTGGCGAGATAAGTGATGGGCGGCTCATCGACCAGCTGCTCTGGCATGGTTGCCAAGACATTGCGGCTCCATTCAAAAATGTTGAAGGGCGGGGTTACAGGGATAAGTCAATCGGAGCCTTGATAAGATGTCGAGATAAGGTTTGTCTTCGGCGAATCAGGAGCATCCAATGCCTGCCACTGATTCACCCTCGCGTGACTCAAAGTTGGATAACCTCCCGACTGGTACTTCCCAGCAACCGGCAACCTGAGCGATAAATTCCACTACCGCTAGCTCTTCAACTATTCTAGTTCCTACTGTACTCCTTCGGTTAGCGACCGTCCTTTTCTTTCTTCTCATCCACTCTCTTGCCCCCGCGTCCTTTCGCAGCCCGCCCACTCACTGACTGAACTCCTCCTAGGGCCTTCAAGCAAAGTATGCCTATGTTATGTAAAGGATTCGACATAAGGCGCATCACAGAGGATATATACTAGTTGCATGAAATACTCTATCTTGATAGCTCAACAAAATATACCGTGCTTCGTAAGGCTTTGTAGAGGTGAGGTAATAAGGTTAAAATTCCGGCTGCCATGAGAATGATTTTGGTGAAAAGGCAGTTCGAAAAACCAAGACAAGGGCTAGAGGAAGAGTGTAGAATGGTGGTAGCTGCTATAGTACACATCCCGAGAGTCCAACCCCCCTCAGTTCAATTACGCTAACACAGAAAATGTAACTGAACGGGCACTCCCTAAGATATCTTAATAAGCCGATTTTGTAGTTTGATTTAAATAATATGCCTATTCGCTACCTTTGTACTAGGGGTTGGAAAAAAGTCTGTCGAACCCGGACCTCATAGGCTGACTTTGTATGCGTATGAACCGTTGCCAGACCACACAATTGGTGGGTTCCCTCGCAATTTGGTGAAGGAAAAAAGTCTGTCGAACTCTTGGCGCCAGGCTCGAGCAAACGCCGTTCGCTGAGTGGCCCAGAAGGCCGGGAGCCAATGAGGGGGGTTCGACAGACTTACCCACAACCCCCGGTACAGCACTACAGGTATGCCACCGAATGCTGCATTGACTGGTCAGATTCAGCCCTCCACTGGTGGTAGCTAATCCGTGTCGGGTGGGATTCTCCGGGCCGAATCATTCTTCGTAAAATTATTTAATGCGTGCCTTAGATTCACAAAAGATACATCACCCTATCCCGCGCTGCAACACAGATCTCCCACTTCATCGCAACAACACCCTAGAGCGCCCGTAGCAAAATCAGCTAGTCTAACTTAAGGTGGTGTCATACAGGTACAACAAGCCTTATAAGCGAATCTAACATATCGCCTAACCGAAAGAATTACAGCATATTTCGTGATGCGATATTGGTAGATGCCAGAAAGAAACCCCCCTGGGAACCTTGGACAATAAGAGGTTCTGCACGGATAAAAATCTTGGCCTTTGATATATATACCGGTATCAAAAACCCCCAAGTGCAGACCGGCGCTGTTAGAGCGTGAAGCAGCGTGGCGACATCGTAGGTTGCGGCATTTACCTTAACCTGCCTTTCAATACCGGTGGAGTCGTTTGGTACAGCGGCGTTCGTGAGGCTCTCCCGGAAAGAGAGGTATTATATGTCCTTCACACAACGCTCACCCAAAACCCTGGGGCATTTTCTGCTAATACAAGAAGCGCTCCGAGATAGGTCAGCAATCCCTCGTTACCTCACACTATGTCGGTGTCGGAATATAAGGGTAGCGCACCGGTAGAGGGTAAGGTAGGAGAATTCACGTGAAACTTAGGTATGATACTTTGTAGGAAGGATATGAAATGTAACTTCGAACATTTGCGCTTCATCCGTTCTGCTCGTTCGCTCCCAATAAAACTTGACAAGCGGTAAAGGTATGTGTATATGTAAAACACAAATAACACATCCTAATCCTTCCGTGGATCACCTCACCTATCTTGGCATTTCACCACATGTCTTTATTCCTCCGTACCCTCCTGTGATAATGAAATAAAAACATATCTGTGAAATCTATTGTTGAACAATCTCTCGTATCCGCATGATCTTCATGTCTCCTGAACGATCCTTTACACTTCCGCAGCGAAGCCAAGTACATCCGTCAAACGTATATTATCCAAACGACATTCTATACTATCCGAGCAATTCTCAGGTCTACACTCTAGGGAGGAAGGGAAAAAATGAATTTGAAAACGAAAAAATGAACAAATGAACCAAGTGGATATCTAAGAAGAAAATAATAATAGAAGGAAATAATATGATGAAAATTTTGAGCCACACCGGGGAACCTCGGGCAGCAGAAACGCCACCACCAACGGAGTGCGGCCCCCCGAGAGCCAGTCGAAGTGGTGTTTGGCCGTTCTGGTCTGGTTTGCTGGGGTCGACGCTGTCCCTTCCGGTAAATATTTTCACGTCTCCCGAGTGCTCATTCCCGGCAGCACACGAGAGCGACGTTCAGCCGTCCTAATGAGGCTCAGCGGGGTTGGCATCATCCCGTTCGAGTAGCATTTTCACAACTCCTAGGTGCCCTTTCCAAGCGGCAGCCCAAAGTGGTGTTCGGCCGTGGTCTTGTGGGTTGTTGGGGCCAGCTACGTCGCGTTCGAGAAGAAGTTTTACTACTCCCTCGTGTCCATTGCGGGCGGCATGCCGGAGTGGTGTTTGGCCGCTACTGTCTGGCATATTGGGGTGGACCTCGTCCCTTTCGATCAGGATTTTGACCACCTCCGCATGCCCATTTGAAGCGGCACAGGAGAGTGGTGATTGCCCGGTGTTGTCTGGCTTGTCTGGGTTGACCTCAGTTAGTTTAAGAAGGATGTTCACCACTCCCACGTGTCCATTCCAAGCGGCACACCAGAGTGGTGTTTGACCGTTGATATCAGGTTTGTTGGGGTCAACATCACGCCGTTCGAGAAGTATTTCCACCGCTCTCTCGTGCCCGTTGCGCGCAGCACTCAAGAGCGGTGTTTCACCTTTGTTACGTGACTGATTGGGGTTGACCTCGACACGTTGGAGAAGTATTTTCACCACTCCCTCGTGCCCATTCTCAGCAGCACACCAAAGTGGTGTTTCGCCTTCGTTATCTGGCTCATCGGGGTTGACCTCGTCCCGTTCGAGAAGCATTTTCACCACTCCCTCGTGCCCATTCTCAGCAGCACACCGGAGTGGTGTTCGGCCGTCGTTACCTGGCCTATCGGGTTTGACCTCGTCCCGTTGGAGAAGTATTTTCACCACTCCTTCGTGCCCATTCCAAGCAGCACACCAGAGTGGTGTTTGGCCGTCGTTACCTGGCCTATCGGGTTTGACCTCATCCTGTTGGAGAAGCATCTTAACCACTCCCTCATGCCCATTCCAAGCAGCACACCGGAGTGGTGTTCGGCCGTTGTTATCTGGCTCATCGGGGTTGACCTCGTCCCGTTCGAGAAGTGTTTTCACCACTCCCTCGTGCCCGTTACATGCAGCACACCGGAGTGGTGTTCGGCCGTTGTTATCTGGCTTATCGGGTTTGACCTCGTCCCGTTCGAGAAGGATTTTCACCAGACCCTCGTGCCCGTTATATGCAGCACACCAGAGCGGTGTCCAGCCGTTGTCATCTGGCCTATCGGGTTTCACCTCGTCCCGTTGGAGAAGTATTTTCACCACTCCCTCGTGCCCATTCCAAGCAGCACACCAGAGTGGTGTTCGGCCGTTGTTATCTGGCTCATCGGGTTTGACCTCGTCCCGTTCGAGAAGCATTTTAACCACTCCCTCGTGCCCATTCCAAGCAGCACACCGGAGTGGTGTTCGGCCGTCGTTACCTGGCTCATCGGGGTTGACCTCGTCCCGTTGGAGAAGTATTTTCACCACTCCCTCGTGCCCATTCCAAGCAGCACACGGGAGCGGTGTTCGGCCGTTGTTATCTGGCTCATCGGGGTTGACCTCGTCCCGTTGGAGAAGTATTTTCACCACTCCCTCGTGCCCATTCCAAGCAGCACACCAGAGTGGTGTTCGGCCGTTGTTATCTGGCTCATCGGGTTTGACCTCGTCCCGTTCGAGAAGTGTTTTTACCACTCCCTCGTGCCCATTATCAGCAGCACAGCTGAGCGGTGTTCGGCCGTCGTTACTAGGCTTGTCAGGGTTGACCCCGTCCAGTTCGAGAAGCACTTTCAACACTCCCTCGTGCCCATTCCAAGCAGCACACCAGAGTGGTGTTCGGCCGTCGTTACCTGGCTCATCGGGTTTGACCTCGTCTCGTTGGAGAAGTATTTTAACCACTCCCTCGTGCCCATTATCAGCAGCACCGCTGAGCGGTGTTCGGCCGTCGTTACCAGGCTTGTCAGGGTTGACCCCGTCCAGTTCGAGAAGCACTTTCACCACGCCCTCGTGCCCATTCCAAGCGGCAAGCCAGAGTGCTGTTTGGCCGTCCTCCCCGGGTTTGTCGGGGCTAATTTCACTTTGTCTGAGCAGCATTTCAACTACTCGCTCGTGCCCATTGAGAGCCGCCCACACAAGAGGTGTATTGTCCACACAGTCCCTTTGGTTGATATCGCAACTCTCCACTTGTATGAAACGAGCTACAATCTCTGCAACCCCGAAGAAAGATGCACAATGTAGACCACTAAAGAGGTAGGGTTTATTAAAATCAATATCATAGGAACTGTCTCGCTGGGATTCCAAGATGACTTTGATGGATATGTGGTGATCGTAGTCGTCAAACAGCCTCAATGCAAGCAGCTTCGCGCAATCCGAAAGGCCTCTTCTGGCGTGCACTCCCCAGTAAAGCGAAGAATATTCAAGAAAAGGTTGGCCTTGAAGATCGGGAGAGGCCTCCGCGGAAAGAGCTCTGACCTGTTGCGAATTCAGATAACTCAAGCAGGTCTCAGCCATCGTGGAGTGAACTTTGCCAAAAAGATCGAGATGGGCCCGGAGGTACTCTTGAAGAGTAAAATGGATTAACCGGACCGTGGAAGCTTCCTTGTCTACGGTGACAAGTCCTTGACAACAGGTCAGCAATGTTCCTATTGACGGAACATCATCGGGATGGAGATTTGGTGACCCGATTTCGACCGCCAGGGCGTGACTCAATTCATCAGTCTTCAAGGGCCGCTCCGAGTGAGAGATCCACATCAAAGCCGCCATCCCAAGCCTCGCTCTGCCCTCACCCTGTCTCTTTATCCGAGACAGTGTTTCACCATAAGCACTCTCCAACCCCAAGCCATCGGTAATTGCGTTTAGTTTTTGTCGCCTGCGACGGGCTGTAGTTTCTTGTAAGACCGCATCGACATTCAACGAGACCAGAAGAAATCTAGATATGTATCTATTAGCAGATAACTTGAGATCGGTTCTTGAGTGTTGTTGCTTCTACATACATTTCCGAAATATCGCTAGGCACTTTTTCCAGAATGTCTACCTCCAGAGTGCTGTCCATCGCATCCGGGGTTGTGTCCGCGGCCAGCCTGCTGCGGAGATATGTGATAATATCATCATTCTTGGGACTTATGGATATACTTGTCACCCCCCGACCAAGGCGCCCTCTGATTTCAGGTAAAATGTGGGGCCTTCCAGTCACAAATATTCGAGTACCCGGAGACCGCTGGAGGAGTTGACCCAATGAATCGAGAACCTTGGCTATGTGTTCTGTTGCACATTCATCGACAGCGTCAATGCATATGAACGCGCGCTTTCGGGTGGAGGTAGTCTGTAGCATGTTCAAAATATCCGAAATTTGCAGTCCCTGCCCACCGACGGCATTTTTTCGGTCTTCATATGCTTTTAATATCTGCTCCGGGATCTCCTCGAGTCCAAATACCATCTGTTTTAACAGGGAGCCTAGAAACCTCGTCGGCGGATGATCGTTTTGCGAGGCGAAGTCGAAATAAAAACATGCAATTGTGGCATTTTGACCTCTAGCCTGACTGCACAAATGGTCTACTACCACGGAGCTACACCCACCCCTTGTCAGCACTTGCTCCTTGTCTTTCACTACTCTATGTTCATTCATCTCACCTAATGTAAGTTTTGCCGACTCCCGGACCTCCATAGCAAAACAAAACTGCTTTATCGGGTTCAGCTCTCCAACTACCGGCACCGGCACTCCAGCTTTTAAACTCCTCGGTTTGTAAAACCCATTCCCCAATATTTTCGACTCTGCGCTCCCGGACGTCCTGGTGGCGTAGCTTAGGATCTAGTGGGGATAGCCAAGCTAGGATATTCCATCTGTCATCGGCATCGGTAGTGTTGATGTGGGTCGTGTTGAAGGAGCCATAAATATTATTGGAGCCGTAATTATTGTTGAACGATTGCGACATCTTGTGTTCTTTTCTGCTTAGGATATTGTACTGTGCGAGTCGATGATAGATGGGGTCAGTTGACTAGGAATTCCTGGAGGGCACAAAAAAAGCGGGGTTTTTGGTGGGACACAGTGGATACCGCGCAGCTCTCTGATTGGCCCCCCAATTAGTGACAACAATACTCCTATTTTTCCTACTGCATTATTATTGCAGCACAAAGCCACCCACTTATTTAAGCACTATCCTATTCTGCGGTTTAGGACAATTCTTGCACTTAAGAGAAATACAGTACTACACAAGGCCTCTGGCTGTGATCTTGGCTGGCCTGACATACGTAAGTGCATTGAGCCTTACGAATGAACTGCCCCAGAATCATGCACACCAACTTCAAAGATCGCAGCCTTACCCTCGATAAACGAGCTTAAAGTGGGAAAGATCCTCTGGTAGCGTTGTACTGTACTCGAGCACGATCTTGGGGACACAATTCGTGGCACCCTCCCCACGTGTTTACTCCAAAAATGGCTGATTTTGGACACTCATAACTCATCCCAAAGCTGTATTGATTTAATGAAACCAACTTATAGTGTGGACAATTGTTGAAACTTTCTAAGTAAAAATTATCCAGAATTTTCGCATTCTCTCAGAGTTTAGGATCATCATTGGATGCGGTTGCAATGTACATTACCTTTGGTATGGGAAACAAATACAGAATCAAAGGTACCTTTTGTCGACAACCCATGAATGTCGGGTTGGAACAACCCATTGCCAATTGGTCAAGGCGCGCCGTGTCTCTCCCGGGAGTGGTGGGAAAAAGGGTTAGCCGCTTGCCTTCTCGCCCGGAGGCCATAGCTCGCTACCGTGGGCCCGGGAGCTACTAGCATCTATAGGACCATCGCACTCCCCGGAGCTGGAGACCTCCGTTCTCGCCTCCAAGCTCGCTACAGCTCGCGTTCTTTGTTTTTCCCACCCACCACCCCTGCGACTCATACCGCGCCCTCATTGTCATCCCGGGATATCGGTGGCAACGATCTCAAGGGCAGCGACATTCCCCAATGCCTCCGACAGTGGACTTAGGAAAGAAGTGTGATGGGAGGATGGAACTACCAGGATGGTGTTTGGTTTTCCGACCTCTCTGTATTGTGTGGTTTCTCATTCTCTCTTATCTTAGCTACGATCTCAATGTATTTGCTCCGCTTTACAAAATTGGTTGCTGGTATTACACCATGGGTATCAGCCAACAGCCTGTCACATATAAATGACAATATCTTGATGGGGCTAGAGACTATGAGGAATCTAACATTTTTTTTGCAAGAAAACAGGCTGTGATTTTAGGAGGTAAAAATGCCCATTGTTGATGTAAGAGGTGGGGAGGGCCACGAATTTTGTCACACATATCGTGCTGTCCGCAATTAAAAGTATGATCCTATAATCTGATGGGCTGTACGGGCAGTCCTTTGGAGAAGAATCAAGGCTGAAACCAAACATGACAAGAACGAATCTCTTGAGGAAAAAGTAAAGACAACAAGATGTAAGATCTTTGCCGTCGGCTATGAAATGCAGAAGAGGAATACCTTCATTCAAGATAGCGATTATTTCTAAGTTAACCTAAATTGGCAATACCAAAACATCCTTCCTAGCGCTTATAAAAGAGGATTACCGGCATTTCCATGACCCGCCTAGGCGAAAGTTCTAGAATACGTGCATCTATAGTATTACTTGCACGGTCTATAAATTTGTCTATAAATTTGGGCTAAGGGCACACTACCGTACTGTCGTGGGTCTTCCACGGGAGGTGTTCTTTCGTGGTGTTGGCAATCATGGAAATTAACGATTCCGGTGAAAGTCACCAGCAAGAGAAAATAAACTTATAACTTGAAGATGAAAGGCGAACACTGATGGTTACGATAAACCCCAGTGGTCAGCTCTCAGAAAGACGATGGATGACGATGGACGATGAACAGTTCCCAATGACAGAAGAAAAACCCAACCCAACCTCCATCCCTCCACCAAGTTTCCACACTGATTAACAAACAAACCCTTATCCACCGGGACTGCTCATTTGTGCGGCTATGTAACTAGCTACGCAACCCACGACAATAATGAAAATTATAGGAAAGCTATCAAGGGGTCTGACAGTACTCAGTGTTAATCTAAGCGAGGTCTGGCTGGATTCGGTCCAGGATTTGTGAGATGGCGCCACCGATCCCGGTAAGCCTGAGACAAATAACCGGATAGCTGAACTGAGCCCGGAAAATAGTTTCTCCATCTCGATTGCTCTGAGAGAACCTTCGCCAACCGGTCACCCATCCGGAGCGCCTTCTGCCAACGTCGCAAGCTCTCTGACCATAAGTTAGCATTCTCTCTTCACTTCACCCTAAAACTCCTGCTAACTATCTGGCCATGATCTATGTCTAAGAGCCTGGTCGGATACAAAGATTTCACTCGGTTGCCCCATACAAATGACCGTTTCCCTTCGGTTGTAAAATTCCGAAACAACCGTTTCTACAGGTGCACCCGGAGGACAGGGGTGCATGAGTTTTTATGAAGCGCAACCATCGCTAAGGAAAAATCACCCCAAAACTTGCATGACAAGAATCCTCTCCAATCCCCACCACGCGACATACCAGCACACGCTAGAGAAAGAATACCGAGAAAGATGCAGAGGCCTTACTCCACCTGGCACAAACTCTGTCTTATACGCTTATAAAGGGTGGATTTAGGCTAGAGTCTATTACAGCAGAGTGGGTCCACAGCAGGCCACAGCCTAGGTTACCCGGCGGCCACCACCAACTGAGATAGAGCTCTTGTGCATATGACCAGAAGCTTAGCAAGAGACTCTACCTTTTTTACTGGAAGTGTGAGTTCTAGGAAGAACTTGACTTGGGCAGGCTGGGACTCCGCGCCGGGGGTCCGTAGAGGCGTGGTTGTGGTAGTTGGTGCTTTGTATGTTTTATTCCTAATGCGAAGATTTCTTTTTGGCGATGGTTCCGTTGCACAAAAACTCATGCGATTTTGTCCTCCGGGTATAAAATATCCACAAAACTGAACGGTTGCTCCCCTCGATTTTTGCCCAACAGGCAGTGAGCGATTTGCACTAGACGAGCAGTTAAAGCAAGTGATGCGCATTTCCAAAATATCGCTAGGAACTTTCTCCAGGATGTCTGCCTCCAGAGCGCTGCCCATCGCACCGAGAGTTCTGTCGGCGGCTAACCTGCTATGAAGATAGCTAATAATATCACCCCTCTTGGAACACATGGATACACTCACCACCCTCCTTCCAAGGCGCTTTTTGATCTCAGGTAGGCGGTCTTCCGGTCGCGGATGTTCGGATGTCAGGGGCTGTTGCCCAGTGTTCTGCCGCGCATTCGTCTAAACCATCGATGTACGAGTACCGTAAAAACTTGAATAATTGAACCGTGTGCTATGAAGTCCAGAATTTCCTTCTCTGGAACGGGGGAAAAAAACACAGCAAAAACACAGCCCCTTTCCCCCTTCCGAGACAGAAAAAAAACAAAA
>Ga0307509_10001543_pt1 | contig 38795 bp, 36 predicted proteins | sample 10_EM_MG_FD_202245 | JGI IMG/M metagenome (GOLD analysis project Ga0307509, IMG submission 202245) | Populus trichocarpa ectomycorrhiza microbial communities from riparian zone in the Pacific Northwest, United States - 10_EM | ecosystem: Host-associated > Plants > Roots > Unclassified | place...
CTGTTCGTCGTTGACTCCCGCTCATGATGTTCGGTTCTCCCCCTTACCCCGCACTTGCTTTGCACCTCGCTTGGCATTTTGCACGGTCGGAGAGCTTCTCGCTTCGCTCACGGTCGGTGTTACGGTGTCGGACTCTCGGTCAAAGTAAGGCTTCCGTTCTGCTGGGCTTGTACCTCTGATGGGGAAAGCGTCGGTTAGTAACATCACGGTCTCGCTCGGTCTCGCTGTCGTCCCAGAAGCCCTTGCTACGGCCCGTTGGTCGGTTGTGGCTAGCCCGCTCGCGATCCTTCCTCTACCCCCCTCCCGGTTCCGTCCGCTGGCACCGTACTGCCCCTCAGGCTGGCACCTTACTGCTAAAAACTCCTCCCCCGGGTGGCACCCTACTGCTCCCCCCCCTCTGGCTGGCACCCTACTGCTACTCACCGGCTGGCACCCTACTGCTCATCTCCCTGGCTGGCATCCCCTCTGCTCGGTGGCTCCGCTCGCCCTCCTCCCCTCCGATCGTTCCGCCCTTCCTCGGTTACGCCTAGTGGTCGTATAGCACTGCCTCCGTGGCTTTGTCCAACGCTTGGGAACGATGTAATGACCTGCCCGACCGTACATCATGGTTTTTGGTGGGCCCTCAATCTATGAGTTTTCCCGTGCCGGCGATCATCTATCCTCTCCCCCGGGCCCCGAAAGGGCCTTAGAGCAGCTGTCGTTTCTTTTGTTTTGGGGAGCCTGCTGAAGGGTTTGGGTCTCTCTACCTGTACGTTTCTATGTATTGTTTCCTTACGTGTCTGGGGTATATTATCTTAAGTGCTAGGCGAGGGGGACTTTTCCTATGGATTCGGGGTGTTTGATTTTTCCCATGACGAGGTGAAGCGGGCGGGAAGACGTTTGCTTATAGGTTTTTTATCTCCATAGCTAGCGCTGTATGAGTCTTTTGTACCTTTAAATATAATAACCATTTGATTAAAAAAAAAAAAAAAGGAAAAAAAGAAAACAAACGACCAAGAGATAGGACACGAACCATCTCTCCTCCACCTCCGCCGATTGAAATCTCAACACCACCAGAAATCATCGTCACTTTCCCCACCCACCTCTCTTCTCCCACGATGGCCTTTGCCTAGGAGTTGACGTTAAGCCATCACTCCTTCTCCTCTGGGGCCCGTCGCCCCCCCTCCTGGGGGTTCTCGTTCCTGTTCTTCGTTGACACCCACTCATGAAGTTCGGTTCTCCCCCTTACCCCGCACTTGCTTTGCGCCTCGCTTAGCATTTGCACTGTCGGCAACCCTCCTTCCATCGTCAACATATGGTCGCTAGTTTCGGGCTATCGGTCAAGTAGTTGCCCTGGTGGCCCTGCTCTCTGGTATTGCACTCTCTCTTGAGGCGCGCGGTCGGTCCGGTCGGCTTTCGAAAAATTATGACCCTGTCTCTGTCCTCCGTTTTCGTACTTCTTGGTCGTTGGCGAGCCTTCCCCCCTCCTCCTCCCGGTTCTGTCCGCTGGTACCGTACTACCACTTTTCCTCCCCAGCTGGCAGCTTACTGCCACATCCGCCATACCGCCCTTTGGTTCCCATCCCGTCTGGAATCCCCTCCAGTAGTGCCGGCTTCTCTCCTATAACAAGGGACCACATGAGAGAAGCGGTAATCTCGCCCTGGGTTACTGGAAGGTGCACCACCCAACTAGCTAGCACCTTTACTGCTGAGTGGCTCTCCTCGCTGGGTGGCTCCCCTCGCCTCTATCCTCTCCCGAGATTTACTCTACCGTCGCACTCGCATTAGGTTACGCTGTGTCATGGTATAGCACCACCTCCTTGGCCCATGCTAAAGTCCGAAGCGCCGTCTACGTCCGTGCTCCCGCCCGTGAATCCGCCTGCCCTTATGCCGATAGGCTTGGGTTTTTGCTTAGGCTGCAGACACCAGTAGTTTTACCACCCCCCTCCCGTTGGCGCATGAGGTGCCCAGCAAACCTTTTTCCTTTGTTCAGGGAAGCCCGCCGAAGGGTTTGTATCTTTCCCTGGTTTCGTTTCTATTCTTGTCTTTCCTTACGTGTCTGGAGGAGGGTATTGCTTTGCTTTGCTTTCGTCTTAGGTGCGATGAGGGGGGAGGATGGGCTCTGGTTTCGGGGGGTTGGATTTTTCCCATGAGGGGGTGAAGCAGGTCGTTGGATTACTTGTTGGTTTTGTTTTTGCCATAGCTCGCGCTGCATGCAGTTTCTTGTAACTTAAAAACGAATAAATTATTAAAAAAAAAAAAAAAAAAAAAGAGAAAAAAAAAAAAAGTGACCAAGAGATAGGATCTTCACGCAACTATCTAAGTACTTTTCTATACATAAGATATTGCAATACGATTACTCTTTACATTATTTATACACCACTTCTCTACGAGAGCCTAGGATCGAAGAACCCGGAGACTATTGTGATAGTCTCGACGGGCGACACGAACATAGAACTATTGTTATAGTTTTACCAAGAAGAATAACTTACCCATCTTACTATCTGACGAGATAGTATCCTTCGACGAATCACTCAAAACAAGCAAGCCAGTTCCGTACCATCTGAAGAGATAGTACATTCATCCTCTGAAACAAAGAAGAAGCCTGCTTATGTGAATAACAACTGTCGTTGCCTGTTGCATAAAGGTTTAACAATAGGATTGTTACATTTGGTTGCGTCTTAAAAACGCAACACCCAACGACAACACGGCTCAATCACCTGTCGATCGGGAGATCGACCTGACAGAAGAAGAAATCAACCTAGAAGGACTAAGAGAAGCCCTAGCGGAGTCCCTTCAAAGCTCACAAGCAGCAAGTTCAGAAACAGATAGCGCAGAAGAAGAATCCGACTCGGACGAAATGGACGCAGTACCAACAAGAAGAAACACAATGGCCTCCACATCGAACCCCAACCCAGATACTAAGGGAAAAGAAGCGACCCCACTACAGCCACCAAATCTTACACCAGAACAATTACAACAAATCATAGGGGCCATAACTGGAGGAGCGGGAAACACAAAGAAACCAAAAATCAAGGAACGGAGCACATTTCATGGCTAACGAGATCAACTCAGAGGATGGTTGGCACAACTGTCAGTATATTTCAAAGGAGTGGGATGGGAATTCGAATACGACAACGACAAAATCGTCTATGCCCTAAGTCTATTAAGGGGAGATGCGCTGAAATGGGCTACACACTACATTGAAAGACGACAAGACGTGACCTGGAGCAACTGGGATGCCTTCAAGGACCAATTACGAGGACAATTTGGCGAGATCGATGAACAGGGAGCGGCAAGGGCAGAGCTCATGAAGATGGTTCAAGGGTCGAAGGGAGCAACAGAATACTGGAACGAATATCGACTCATCGTCAGTCAGACAGGAATTGACGATGCGACCCTAACGTACCACCTAATGAGAGGCTTCAAACTCGAACTCCAGGACGCCTGGGGAATGGATGGATCTGACTCACAAGATCCACAATTCGTGGCAAACTGGGCCATTAAGAAGGAGACCAAAATGGCAGCCATCAGACACATGCGACATGGAGGACCCAGCAAGGAAAAAACCACATCTCCAACAACGTCAAGGAACCAGAATGGGACTTTCAGGCAACAAAACGAGAACCAAGGAGATCCAATGGAATTGGATGAAACTCAAAGAAGGCCGGGATTCAATATCTCGGCCAAAGAATTCCAACGAAGAATGAGAAGCAATCTGTGTCTCAAATGCGCAAAACCAGGACACCGAGCAGCGGCATGCCGAAGCCAGGCTAATAGCAAAGAGGGAGCAACATGGGAACCCCGGAACGACAACAAGAAGCGATGGAGTCCGCCAGCCAAGGCACGAGAGATGGAAGTTGAAAAACGAGGGGCAGAAGAATCGGGAAACGACCAAAGTCCCCAGTAAGCAATGGTCTGAGGGACAGGACCAAACCAAAGCCCATTGAGATGAGGAACCAGTACGCAGCACTAAACAACACGGAAACACTACACCACAAAAAAGATCATATCATGGTCCAGATACGATTACATGGAACGAAAAGAGAAGTCACGATGAATGCAATGTTTGACTCGGGAGCAACCGAAGACTTTATCGACAAAGGGTTCTGCAACAAATACAACATCAGAACCACGCAAGCAAAGAAGACAAGAGAGGTTTACCTCGCGGACGGTCGACCCAGCGATATGGGACCTATCACCCGTACAGCGAAAGTACCTATAGACATTGGTAGCCATAGGGAATTGGCGACATTCCAAGTGGCAAAACTACCCAACCACAAAGTCATCCTTGGGATGGCGTGGTTAAAGCAACACAGTCCCCGAATAGACTGGAGTCAAGGAAAGATCACCTTCGAAAGCGAAAGGTGTACGACATGGTGTTTAAAGGAATCACCCAAGGTATACGCGATATCAGAAGACGAAGCACGAGAAGAGAACTTGAAAGTCGAGTTCGGCGTCGCTCAAAGCAAGAAAGATCAGCGAGTCAAGGTTATGAAACTTGACCCGCAAGCAAAGATACTGACTCGAGGATCCGCACAAGCAGCAGGGCACGACCTGTACGCAAACGAAAGCAAGAGGATACCAGCACAAGGACAAGAAGTTGTCCGAACCGGAATATCAATCACACCCCCAAGGGGAACCTATGGCAGGATAGCGCCAAGAAGCGGCATGATGGTTAAAAATCGAATAACGGTCAATGCATGAGTGATAGAGTCCGACTATACTGGGGAAATCAAAGTGGTACTAGCCAACAGCGGCGACCAAGACTATCAAGTCAACAACGGAGATCGGATCGCACAACTCATCACGGAAAAAATAGTCGAAAGCGATTGTTACGAGGTCAGAACGCGGGAAAAGACCGACAGAGGACAACAAGGATTTGGAAGCACAGGAACATCGAAGGCACAGATCTGCGAGATCAGTGCCAAAGCCTTTGGAAAGTTTTACCGAAGACCGGACATGACTACCGGAATCCTCAAATACAGCAAAAAAGAAGGACGCATAAGCCTAGAATCAGTCAACATTAGCACTGAGCTACCCATCAAAAGCGGAAAATATCAAAAGCAAAGAAAACTCCAAGAAATGGTACCTCAAGAATATCATGAATACTTGGACGTATTCGAAGAAGCAGAAAAAACTAAGCTACCACCTCATCGCCCTGGGGTAGACCTGGGAATCGAACTCGAACAAGGAGAAGGACTCCCGATCAAAAAGATATACGCACTTTCCCAGGACGAATTAAAGGAACTCTGGAACTATATCAAACAGAACGAGGAAAGAGGATGGATAAGAGAAACCTACTCCGACGGGGGATCTCCCATCATGTTTGTCAAGAAAAAGGATGGGAAACTCCGACTATGCGTCGACTATCGGGCACGCAACCATGTTACCAAAAAGGACCGATACCCCCTACCGCTCATAGGGGAAGCCTTGGACAGGCTACAAACGGCAAAGTACTACACCAAACTGGACATTAAAGACGCATACCACAATGTCAGAATAAAAAAAGGAGAGGAATGGAAAACGACATTCACGACGAAATATGGCACTTACGAATACTTGGTGATGCCTTTTGGGCTTACCAATGCACCGGCAGGATTCCAGAGATGGATCAACAGGACCTTGCAATCATATATCGACATATGCTGCATAGTATATCTGGACGATGTCCTAATATACTCAGACAACCTGGAACAACACCAAAAAGACGTAGCTGCCATCATTCGAGCGATACGGCAACAAGGAATGAAACTCAAACCAGCGAAATGCGAATTTCATCAACGAGAGACAGAATACCTAGGATTCATCATCAATAACGAAGGAGTCAAAGTCGACCCTATCAAAACAGCAGCAATATGGGATTGGAAAGCACCTACCAACAAAAAAGGAATCCAGGAATTCATGGGATTTTGCAACTTCTATCGACGCTTTATAAACGGATTCAGCAGCACAGCCAAACCACTATACGATCGAACCAAGAAAGAGGTCACCTGGGATTGGGGAAACAAAGAGCAAACCGCCTTCGACAAGCTAAGACAGAAGTTGTGCTCAACCCCAGTGTTGACATACTTCAAAGGGGGGAGACCACTGCTTGTCGAAACCGACGCCTCACAATATGTCTGCTCAGGCATATTGTCCCAACAGGACGAAGATGGAAAATGGAGACCAATAGCATACCGATCAAAAACTATGAAACCGGCCGAATGCAACTACGACGTACACGACAAAGAACTATTAGCAATAGTTCAAGCGCTCAAAGAATGGAGGCAATACCTTAAAGGAAGCGGACAACACTTCAGAGTCTTGACCGACCACCTGAACTTGATAAGATTTACGACTACCAAGGAGTTAACTGGAAGACAAATCAGATGGAGTGAAGTGTTGAGCGGCTTCGACTTCAAAATCGAATATCGACCGGGAAAAGAAGGAGGCAAGCCAGATGCCTTAACTCGACGAAAAGCAGACATGCCACAGGAAGGAGATGAACGAATTACACAAAAAGAAAGAATCCTCCTACCAAAAGAGAAATACTTCGATATCAGCATCCACAAAATGGAAACAATGGAACTCGAAGAAACAAGCTGTGAAGAACTCCGCCAGGAGACGGCCCGAAACAAAGAATTTCAAACGATAAGGAAAGCTTGGGAACGAGGAGACAAGGAAATGAAGGGGGTGGCCCTAGGATTATGCCAATGGAAGGACGAATACCTATGGCACCAAGGAAAGATTTGGGTTCCCAACAAAGAAGGAATTTGGACCAACCTTATACGACAACACCACGATATTCCACAAGCGGGACACGGAGGAACGGCAAAAACGACGGAGCTCATACAACGCAAATATTATTGGCCTCATATGCGCGATACGATAAAACACTACGTCCAGAACTGCACCAATTGCCAAAGAAGGAAGGTGGTACGACATGCACCTTATGGCCTGATGAAGCCTAATGAAGCCCCAGATCGACCGTGGAAATCGATATCAATGGACTTCATCACAGACTTACCGAAATCAGAAGAAGATGACGCAATCCTAGTCGTCATCGATCGACCCACAAAAATGGCTCATTTCCTACCATGCACTAAGGAAATGAATGCACAGCAATTCTCGGAACTTTTCATGAGGGAAATATTTCGATTGCATGGGCTGCCTAAAGACATCATAACGGATCGGGGATCCATATTTACCCCCGATCCATGGAAAGAAACGACAAAGCAACTTGGAATAGAATGAAGATTGAGCACGGCATTTCACCCTCAAACGGACGGACAAACGGAACGGACCAATTCCACTTTGGAATAATCCCTCCGAGCATACGTCAACTACCAACAAGATAACTCGAGGGAGATCCTACCGATGGCAGAATTCGCATACAACAATGGATATCAAGAAAGCATTAAGCACACACCCTTCTTTGCAAACTACGGAGTCAACCCCGAATATCAGACCATCGGGCACCGGATGCAAGGGAAAAACACGCCATCGGAAGATATGAGTCAATTACACGATATCCTGCAAGCAGAAATGACGGAAGCGCAACTGAGACACAAGGAATACTACGATGCAGGAAGAAAGCCCAATCCGAATTTACAATCAGGAGATATGGTCTGGCTATTGCCAAGAAACATACGAACAACAAGGCCATGCAAGAAACTGGACTACAAGAAAATCGGACCCCTCAAAATCTTATCAAAGATAGGAGGAAGTACTTATAAGCTCGATCTTCCACCCTCGATGAGAATCGACAACACATTCCATATCTCCCTTCTTGAACTCTACAACGACGATAAACTACCGTCACAGAAAACACAACCACCATCTCCAATTATCATCGAAGGAGAACAGGAGTATGAACTCGAACAAATCATCGATTCTCGGCTACACTACAGAAAGCTTCAATACCGGGCCAAGTGGACCGGTTATCCTCTTGAACACGACAAAGTTTGGTACCCCTACGCCGATTTCGAAAATGCAGGGATAGCAAAACAAGAATTCCACCAAAAGTACACCGGGAAGCCCTGTCTCAATCATAATCAACGAGCAAGAAACCAGGGAGATTTGGGTCTCCATAACACCACTACCGCAACTCGCACCACCACCACCTCCTCCCAGAATGACGACACCAAGACCCCCCACACCAAAGACCGCGCAAGAGGGATGGGAAACTGTCGTGGGATTACCCACGAGCCCCCCATACCGAGCCCCAGAAGAGTGGGAAGAAGCAGAGAAGAAAGAGAAGGCTCGCTAAGAGCACAACGTGCTGTCATGGACCGCATGTTACGACGATGGGTGCCAAGTGTACTACAGGGACAAGGAAGCCTCGGGATGGTTCCCCCAAAACCAATCTCAGTCTGTGCCATCAGTACCGGTATCGCACCGGAATAAAAAGCAACAGAGGAAACTCCACGGACAGAGCGTGACATGGTATGAATACTTCGACGACAAATGCTTCGTCCATGTCCAGGAAAAGATCAAGGCTGGGTACTACCCCCAGCCAAATGGGGAAAGAAAAACCCGCTCGAGGTGGCATAGACGACACGCGGAGCCGGAACAACCAAGGAAATTCGGTCCCGTGAGGACACGGCAGGAGAGGGAGGAGAGCGAAAAAACTCAACCAGACGTCGGAGGCCTACAGAGGCAAATCCAGGAATTGCTAGACGAAAAGCAACAAACACTGGAGTGGAACAAAAGAACCCGACAGGAGCTAGCGAACTACCAGAACACAATCGGACGAATGTGCGAAGAAATCTACGGACTTCGCAGAACGGTCATGGGATCTGGTTTCAGCCTAGGGAGGTTGAGAAACTAGATGGACACCAAACGACGAGCGAACCAGGAGCTCGAACACAGAAACCACAGCCTCCGAAAGGAACTCCGAAGAGCTGGGCAGAGGTTGTTAGATTTGGGCAAGTAGTATCGGAGGACCGATGCTGGGGGAAGACGGGAGCTAATGTCACAGATTGTGACTAAGCAAGGCACATTTCACATGACTAATAGTTATGAGTCATAAGGTATGTTGGGTTTTTCACTATGACGTCACTTGACTCGTAGTTTTCACATGACTACGCGATTGCGTGTCATCGTTATGTGATGATTGGTTAATGGTTTCATGACTCACGATTGTGACGTCATATGATGTAATGACTTTCGCACATGACTCATATTATGAGTCATGAGTTTCACGCATGTGACTCATTTGAGCACATGACTTTGTTTATGGATTATGATTGGCTTACGGTACGTTGCGCAATGAGGCGTATGAGTCATTGATGGATTTCACGCTATGACTCATTATGAGTCATAGAGGTTTAGGTAATACGAGGTGAGGAGTCAGCAGGGTTAGGGTTGCGAGAAGATGCCTATATAAGGCGCTTGGTTTCGACCAAGAGATAGGACACGAACGATCTCTCCCCCACCTCCGGCGATTGAAATCTCAACACCACGGGAAATCATCGTCACTTTCCCCCGCCCACCTCTCTTCTGCCACGATGGCTACTGCCTAGGAGTTGACGTTAAGCCATCTACCCTCCTCCCCTGTGGCCTCGGCCTCCCCTCCCTGGGGTTCTCGTTCCTGTTCGTCGTTGACTCCCGCTCATGATGTTCGGTTCTCCCCCTTACCCCGCACTTGCTTTGCACCTCGCTTAGCATTTTGCACGGTCGGAAAGCTTCTCGCTTCGCTCACGGTTGGCGTTACGGTGTCGGACTCTCGGTCAAAGTAAGGCTTCGGTTCTGCTGGGCTTGTACCTCTGATGGGGAAAGGCTCGGTTAGTAACATCACGGTCCCGCTCGGTTTCGCTGTCGCCCCAAAAGCCCTTGCTATGGCCCGTTAGTCGGTTGTGGCTAGCCCGCTCGCTATCCTTCCTCTACCCTCCTCCCGGTTCCGTCCGCTGGCACCGTACTGCCCAATAAGCTGGCACCTTACTGCTAAAAAATCCTCCTCCGGCTGGCACCCTACTGCTCACCCCCCTCTGGCTGGCACCCTACTGCTCCCCCCCCTCTGGCTGGCACCCTAATGCTGCCCCCCCTCTGGCTGGCACCCTACTGCTCATCGTCGTTGGCTGGCATCCCCTCTGCCCGGTGGCTCCGCTCGCCCACCTGCCTCTCTCCCTCCTGCGATTTACTCTACGGTCGCAATGCTCGCTTAGGTTACGGTTGATCATGGTATTGCACTGCCTCCTTGGTCTCTCCTAAACGCCGACGCGTCGCCACCTTCCGGTCACTCCCAACCGTTGAGCCGCCGCCCCAACCGGATTTCACCGTACGGGTTCTTGGATTTGGCATATTGGCAATAGTAGTTACATCTAGGCGTTTCGTGGATTCTTTTCTTAGTGTTACCTGGGGGCCTGCTGAAGGGTTTGGGTCTCTCTCCTGTACGTTTCTATGAGTTGTTTCCCTACGTGTCTGAGGTGCGAGTCTTAGGTGCTAGCAGGGGGAAGTTTCTTCTATGGTCTCGGGGGGTTTGATTTTTCCTATGACGAGGTGAAGCGGGCGGGATGACGTTTGCTTATAGGTTTTTTATCTCCATAGCTAGCACTGCATGAGTCTTTTGTACCTTTAAACATAATAACGATTTGATTAGAAAAAAAACAAAAAAAGAGAAAAAAAAAACGACCAAGAGATAGGACACGAACCATCTCTCCTCCACCTCCAGCGATTGAAATCTCAACACCACGGGAAATCATCGTCAATTTCCCCCACCCACCTCTCTTCCCCCATCAGGGCTACTGCCTAGGGGTTGACGTTAAGCCATCGTCCCTCCTCTCCTCAGGCACGCCTGCCTCCCCTCCTTGGGGTTCTTGTTCCTGTTCATCGTTGACACCCGCTCATGAAGTTCGGTTCTCCCCCTTCCGCCACACTTGCTTTGCACCGCGCTTAGCATTTTGCATGGTCGGAAAGCTTCTCGCTTCATTCACGGTCGGCGATATGGCGTCCGGACTCTCGGTCGAAGTAAGACATCGGTTCTGCTCGGCTTGTACCTCTGATGGGGAAAGCTGCGGTTAGTAACATCACGGTCTCGCTCGGTTTCGCTGTCCTCCCAAAAGCCCTTGCTATGGCCCGTTAGTCGGTTGTGGCTAGCCCGCTCGCGATCCATCCTCCACCCCCTTCCCGGTTCCGTCGCCTGGCACCATACTGCCCCATAAGCTGGCACCTTACTGCTAATCCTCCTCCCCGGCCGGCACCCTACTGCTCCCCACCGGCTGGCACCCTACTGCTACTCACCGGCTGGCACCCTACTGCTCATCATCGTTGGCTGGCATCCCCTCTGCCCGGTGGCTCCGCTCGCCGACCTACCTCTCTCCCTCCTGCGATTGACTCTACGGTCGCAAACCTCGCTTAGGTTACGGGTGATCATGGTATTGCACTGCCTCCTTGGTCTCTCCTAAACGCCGACGCGTCGCCACCCTCCGGTCAGTCCCGACCGTGAACCGGCCTGCCCCTTACCGCGACTAGCCGCGTGGCCTTTTGGTTAGGCATATTGGCAATAGTAGTTATATCTAGGCGTTTCTTTGATTCTTTTCTTAGTATTACCTGGGGGCCTGCTGAAGGGTTTGGGTCTCTCTCCTGTACCTTTCTATGAGTTGTTTCCCTACGTGTCTGAGGTGCGAGTCTTAGGTTGTAGGCGGGGGAGGTTTTTCTATGCTCTCGGGGGGTTTGATTTTTCCTATGACGAGGTGAAGCGGGCGGGAAGACATTTGCTTATAGGTTTTTTATCTCCATAGCTAGCGCTCCATGAGTCTTTTGTTCCTTTAAACATAATAACGATTGGATTACAAAAAAAAAAACAAAATGAAATGACCAAGAGATAGGACCACAAACCTTCTCTCCTCCACCTCCGGGGATTGAAATCTCAACACCACGGGAAATCATCGTCACTTTCCCCCACCCACCTCTCTTCCCCCATCAGGGCTACTGCCTAGGGGTTGACGTTAAGCCATCTTCCCTCCTCTCCTGAGGCACGCGTGCCTCCCCTCCTTGGGGTTCTTGTTCCTGTTCATCGTTGACACCCGCTCATGAAGTTCGGTTCTCCCCCTTACGCCGCACTTGCTTTGCACCTCGCTTAGCATTTTGCGCGGTCGGGAAGCTTCTCGCTTCGTTCACGGTCGGCGATACGGCGTCCGGACTCTCGGTCGAAGTAAGGCTTCGGTTCTGCTGAGCTTGTACCTCTGATGGGGAAAGCTTCGGTTAGTAACATCACGGTCCCGCTCGGTCTCACTGTCGCCCCTAAAGCCCTTGCTATGGCCTGTTAGTCAGCTGTGCCTAGCCCGCTCGCGATCCTTCCTCTACCCCCCTCCCGGTTCCATCCGCTGGCACTGTACTGCCCCATGAGCTGGCCCCTTACTGCTAAAAGCTCCTCCCCTGGCTGGCACCCAACTGCTCTCCCCCTCTGACTGGCACCCTACTGCTACTCTCCGGCCGGCACCCTACTGCTTATCGTCGTTGGCTGGCACCCCCTCTGCTCGGTGGCTCCGCTCGCCCTCCTCCCTCTCTGATCGTTCGGCCCTTCCTCGGTTAGGCCTAGTCGTGGTATAGCACTGCCTCCGTGGCTTTGTCCAACGCTTGGGAACGATGTAATGACCTGCCCGACCGCACATTATGGTTTTTGGTGGGCCCTCAACCTATGAGTTTTCCGGTGTCGGCGATCATCTATCCTCTCCCCCGGGCCCCGAAAGGGCCTTAGAGCAGCCGTCGTTTCTTTTGTTTTGGGGAGCCTGCTGAAGGGTTTGGGTCTTTCTACCTGTACGTTTCTAGGTATTGTTTCCTTACGTGTCTGGGGTATATTATCTTAGGTGCTAGGCGGGGAAGACTTTTCCTATAGACGCGGGGTGTTTGATTTTTCCAATGAAGAGGTGAAGCGGGCGGGAAGACGTTTGCTTATAGGTTTTTTATCTCCATAGCTAGCGCTGCATGAGTCTTTTGTACCTTTAAACATAATAACGAATTGATTACAAAAAAAAAAAAGAAGAGAAAAGCGACCAAGAGATAGGACGCGAACCATCTCTCCTCCACCTCCGGCGAATGAAATCTCAACACCACGAGAAATCATCATCACTTTCCCCACCCACCTCTCTTCTCCCACGATGGCCTTTGCCTAGGAGTTGACGTTAAGCCATCTCTCCTTCTCCTCTGGGGCCCGTCGCCCCCCCTCCTTGGGGTTCTCGTTCCTGTTCTTCGTTGACTCCCGCTCATGAAGTTCGGTTCTCCCCCTTACCCCGCACTTGCTTTGCACCTCGCTTAGCATTTGCACTGTCGGCAACCCTCCTTCCATCGTCAACATACTGTCGCTAGTTTCGGGCTATCGGTGAAGTAGTTGCCCTCGTGGCCCTGCTCTCTGGTATTGCACTCTATCTTCAGGCGCTCGGTCGGTACGGTCGGCTTTCGAAAAATCGTGACCCTGTCTCCGTCCTCCGTGTGCGTACTTCTTGGTCATTGGCGAGCCTTCCCCTCTCCTCCTCCCGGTTCTGTCCGCTGGTACCGTACAACCACTTTTCCTCCCCAGCTGGCACCTTACTGCCACATCCGCCATACCGCCCTTTGGTTCCCATCGCGTCCGGAATCCCCTCCAGTAGTGACGGCTTCTCTCCTATAACAAGGGACCACATCAGAGAACCGGTAATCTCGCCCTGGGTTACTGGAAGGCGCACCCCCCAACTAGCTGGCACCTTTACTGCTGAGTGGCTCTCCTCGCTGGGTGGCTCTCCTCGCCTCTATCCTCTCCCGCGATTTACTCTACAGTTGCACTTGCATTAGGTTACGCTCTGTCATGGTATAGCACCACCTCCTTGGCCCATGCTAAAGTCCGAAGCGCCGTCTACCTCCGGGCTCCCGCCCGTGAATCCGCCTGCCCTTTTGCCGATAGCCTTGGGGTTTTTGCTTAGGCTGCAGACAACAGTAGTTTTACCACCCCCCTCCCTTTGGCGCATGAGGTGCCCAGCAAACCTTTTTCCTTTGTTCAGGGGAGCCCGCCGAAGGGTTTCTGTCTTTCCCTGGTTTCGTTTCTATTCTTGTCTTTTCTTACGTGTCTGGAGGAGGGTATTGCTTGGCTTTGCTTTCGTCTTAGGTGCTATGAGGGGGGAGGATGGGCTCTGGTTTCGGGGGGTTGGATTTTTCCCATGAGGGGGCCAAGCGGGTCGTTGGATTACTTGTTGGTTTTGTTTTTGCCATAGCTCGCGCTGCATGCAGTTTCTTGTACCTTAACAACGAATACATAATTAGAAAAGAAAAAAAAAAAACGACCAAGAGATTGGACAAGCTTCTCGCACTCTTCTTCCCCCCCCCTACATTTCACATACAACTCAACACCTTACCCCGCTTTGCTTGCGGGACAAACCCCTCGCGTACTGCCCTTCGCTCGCCCTGATGGCGAACCCTCACTAACTCCCGCCCGGGAACACTGCCTTTGGCAGGCTCTCGGCCCTCAATTCCCCCCTTCCGTCACGATCAGGAACTCCCTTGATCGAACAGCCCCTCGACTTCATGGCAAGACAACTCGCTCAGGCGAGGAGCGTCCTACGCCTCAGCATCCAAGACCTCCCGGACTTCAGTGCAGAAACGCTGTCCAACACCATCCCCCCCGAGTCCACCATGATCACCCTCCTTTCCCAGCTCGTCCAGGGCCTCGTAACCGTCTCACATCAGCTGAGCGGGGTAACCAAGGCGGTCGCAACCATCTCCGAGGAAAACGAGAACCTCCGCGAGGAGCTCCACGACATCTCCTCACAACTCGCAAACCTTACCTGCCTCCCCCCTCATGACCAACAACCGTCGCAGGGGAATGCCGATCTCCAAGCCTCCATTCGCGACCTGTCACATCGTGTGTCAGCCCCAATCCCTGCCCCACCCCATGCACCGGCCCCCACACGCAGGACCGCCCCATCTCAGCAAGACGCCGGCCCCCCTCCCTCTAAGAAGGTCAAGGAAATGGCCCGAGCACCCCCCACCCCTCCCCAGGCTGCGGCTGAAGACCCTAAATACCTCATACCCTTCTACGATACAAGACTTGGCAAGGCTTTCGGTGACCCCGAGAAGTACGCCAAGCTGTTCCCCAACTTGTACGAGGCCGGCGAGTACCGGAAGGGGAGGTACAACCTCGACTCCTTCACGCCCGGCCACCTCCACCCAGACAATGTCACCTCTCTCTCCCCCTCCTACGCGCAAGCTGCCTCTGGCTCTGGCGTGGGCGGCAAGGGCAAGAACAAAGCTGGGAAGCCTCCTTCCCCCCAACAAGTTGCGAGCATGGCGGCCTCTCCGGTTAAAAAGGGGCCCCCGTCCCTCCCAGGTGCCCAACGACCTTTCTTTGCTCCTTGTCAGTCCCCGTCCCCTCACCCAGACGCTCCCGCCATCACCGCTACCTTCCCAGACATAGCTGCCCGCGTTCTCCGCGACTCTAACTGCCTTCTCCGCCTCGGTTTCTCCGCCACCGTTAACCCACGTGGCGCCATCTCCCTTACGGTTACCAACAGAGCGACCCCCGCTGCGTCATAGGCCCCTTACTTCGCCTGCCTCACCAAGGCGCTCAACCAGTCGTTCCCAGTGGGCGACAACCCCTGGTGCACCCTCGTACTCGCCCCCACCGCAGTGCAACCAGCGATCTACGGCCTTCCACTACGTTTCCTCCCCCAAGATGAAGAGGAACTCTTCCCATATATCCGGCAAGCAATCCTCAACGACAAAGCAACCCCGATTCTCTCAGCCAGGTACCTTAACCCGAGCAGAAATTCTAGGGGCACCAAGCAGGCCACTTCGGTGGTTGTCACCGTCGACCCCCAGCACGTTTCCACCCTCACCACGGGTGTCGTTATCCTCTCGCAGAAACGCAAGGTTGAGCTTGCCTTCTCCGCCACCAGAACCTCCCAGTGTAGAAACTGCGGGAGATACGGACACACTCATGAGAGATGCCCCGCCACCCACCCCACGTGCCCCATTTGTGCGCTTCATCATACTCGCGCGGCTCACAGATGTCAGAATCCCTCCTGCCCCAGCAGCGGAAACCATAAGCCAGTCCCATCCTGTTGCCCGACCTCGCCCCCCTATTGCTGCAACTGCGGTAACGACCACACTGCCACATTCCGAGAATGTCCGGCTAGACCCGTCCCTACTGTCCCCACCCGACCTACCTCGCCAGCCCCGGCTGGTCAAGACCCCATGGATATGGCCGTCGATGGCGGCCAGACACCCGCTACTCCCCCAGCCAGGCAGGGTCCCACTGAGGTGGACCTTGTAACTCCAAGACAACACCCCCGGCAGGTCCCGTCAGGCGTCCCGGAACTACCCAAGGCTTCGGTGGTCCTCTCCCCCTGGAGGAACCTAGCCCTTCCCCTGCTCCTCTCGATCGTCGGGCTCGTCCCGATCATGATTAATAAACCTTCTTTTGTTGGGAACGGGCCGGCCCCGGTTTCCCCCCCGCTATCAATCGTTCAACATAACTCCCTTGGGAGCTGGAATGTTTTTCTTTCCTTGTTCGAGTCGTTCAAAGAAGCGACAATCTATCCGTCAATAGTTCTTTTGCAGGATCCACCTGTCAATAAAGCCCACCTCCCCTCCTTTAATGGTTTTAAGTCCTTCTTTCCCACGGTTAGGAAGCCACGTGTGGCTGCCTACGTTCATATGTCTTTTCTTTCCAATTACACGGTGCTGCCCAGGTTTAGGGGGGTCGATGACGTCCTTGCCCTGGACGTCTCCTCCAGCGGGCCTCTTTTCGGCAGCAGTTTTCACCCCTTCTGGGTTATTAACGCCTACTCCACCAATAAGGTTGACCATCGGGTCCATTCAGTACCACCTGACGTTCTTTTTCCGGACCTTGGGTTCCCCCTCCTCCCAGTGGGGGACCTCAACATCCACAATCCCACATCGGACCCCTTGCGTTCCTTTTCGTCACGGGAAATTGCCTCATCGACCCCAGATTTCGAAAAGGCCGCGGGAGACGGATTTGCCCTCCTCAACCCTCCGGGGGAATACACTAGATTCCCCCTCGTGGGCAGCGCTCGCCCGTCTGTTATAGATCTCGCATTTGCAAACCCCCTCCTCCGACCAGCGGTGGAAAGCTGGGAAGCCTCCCTCCCTTCGACTGGCTCCGACCACGTACCCATTACGATTACTCTTGCCCCTCCCTCCTTGAACCAGAAACCCTTGCGCCCGCGATGGGCCGACATGGACTGGGAAACCCTTGCCCCGCTCATCAAGGCCTTCATGGTCCCCCCCCCTCCTGCATGCCCCACACCAGCCAAGCAGGATGAATGGCTGTCCGAGTCGCTTGACCGTCTCGTCGCCCTCCTAAAAGAACACGCGCCGGTATCCAGACCGTCCCACTACTCCAAACCCTGGTGGACCCCTCACCTCACGATCCTCCGTCGAGAATACCACCAAGCCGCAAGATCAGCCAGGAAGCACGACACCCCCCACATGCGGGAGACGGCCCAGACCTTGAAAGCGGGGTACTTTAAGGCCATCAAAGCCGCTAAAAACAAACACTGGTCCGCCTTCTTGTTGACCGCCACCCCACAGAACTTGTGGACGGCCAAGAGGTTCCCCTTCGGCCGGGCACAGCCACGTTTCCCCTCCCTCCCTGGGGCAGAGACCCCCCAGCAGATGAATAGCGTCCTACTGGATCACTTCTTCCCCCCCAAAGAACCCTTCTCCCCACCACCCCGGCTCAGACCACATAGGACGGCCCCCCCCCTGACGCCAGAGGAGATATCGTCCGCACTCTCCAAGTGCTCCCCCACCTCAGCCCCAGGGCCAGACGGAATTCCATACTCTGTCTGGAAAAGGGTCAATAATATAAACCCGTCAATCCTCCTCCAGACCCTGGCCCTGCTGGTCAGCTTAGGGTACCACCCCGCCTCGCTGAAGAGTTCGAACGGGGTTGTACTGGACAAACCGGGGAAGCCTTCATACGAGTCACCCTCCTCCTTCAGGATAATAGTCCTCATCCATACGTTTTCAAAGATCCTTGAGAGGGTCATAGCTGCCCGCCTCCTCACAGCAGCCAGGCTAAGAGGGCTGTTGCACCCCAACCAATGTGGTTCGCTCCTAGGGCTCAGCACCTACGATGCATGCCTCACCCTCACCAACGACGTCAGGACCCTACAGAGGCCACGCCTCAAAGTCTCTTCCGTGTTTCTCGACATCAAGGCGGGGTTCGATAACGTCGACAACAACACACCCGCCCGCATCCTGAGGGAAGGCGGGATCACCCCCTACCTGGTCTCCTGGGTCTCATCTTTCCTTGGTGAACGGAGCTGCACCCTCATCTTTCAAGGGGCCCCAGGAGCCCCAGCCCCCGTCAATATAGGCGCCCCCCAGGGCTCACCTATCTCCCCGCTACTCTTCCTCCTCTATGTGGACCCCTTGCACTTCGGGATCCCCCGGGGCCTGATGGTATCATACGTGGACGACTTCGCCCTGACTGTTGCATCCCTCTCATACCGTGGAAACATCCGCCTCCTCCAGGAGCTCTTCGGAAGGCTAGAGATTAGGGCGTCCCGACTTGGGATCTCCTTCTCGGTCCCGAAGACAGAGCTTATACACTGGAGAACCCCCAGCCAAAGGCACTCCCCTAAGTGCACCTCCCCAATCCAGATTAAAGGGGAAATGTTCCACCCCAAAGACTCTGTCCGCTGGCTAGGGTACTGGTTCACCCAGGCCCTCGATCCCTCTGCCCATTTTTCTCGCCGCCAGGCCCCGGCGCAAGGCGCATTCGCTCTGATAAGGAGCCTTAGTCCTCCGGGGGCCGGACTCGCCCGATACCTGTGCCACAGACTGGCAATATCCCTGTTAGCCCCCATCCTACTCTACGGCGCGGACCTGTTCACACCCAGTGTGGGCACGACAACCCGCCTGAACACCTTTTGGCACAAGGTCCAGAGATGGGCCACAAATTGCTTCTCCGCCACGCCCACTGGGATACTCTCCGTGGAATCCTGCCTCCCACCTGTCTCTCTCCTGATCACTCACCGACAAAGGCTTGCCGCGCTCAGGGTCGTGTGCTCTCCCCCTAGCATTAACCCCCCACAGCTCAACTTCACCCCTCGTTTCCCTCGCTCTCAGTGTACCGGGCACCAGATTCCTCGAGGGCCCTTACCAGGGGGCTCACTTCCGTTTACCTTCCCTTGCACTGGAGGACGCCCCGCCCCGTCCACCCCATCAGGAACCACCTACCGATCGATGCGGTGGCCAATAGAACACTTCCTTTCACCAGTGGGCTTTCGAAGATGCCCATGATCAACTCCCACCTGGTCTCCCCGGACCTCGCCCTCCCCCCCCAGTCGCTGATGGACGCCACCTATTCTGCCCTTAAGAAGAGGGTGAGAGAGGCACTTCTCGACGATTGGTCCAAACTCTTTCCGACCCCCGGGTACTACCACCATCCTCCCGCCTTGTCGCCTCGGCCCTTCATGGGGCTAGGAAAGTTCATAGCGGGGAGAATACACCAGATGAGAGCTGGGAAAAGTTATCTAGCCGCCCACCCAACCTGGAGGTCCCCCGACGGCGACACCTCCTGCCCCCGCTGCGGCTTGGAGCCAGAAACCTGCGAGCACGCCATCCTTTCCTGCCCCTGGAGGCAGCACATCAGGGCACGCCTCCTCCACGGCATTGCCGACGTCGGCCACGAGGCCCCACTTTGGTCATCCCTACCCCTCCTCAAAAGGCTCGCTGCCTTCATTAGCGTCACCTCAACAGGGTTCCCTCCCACGATGTTCCCCCCCACCACTCCCCCATCTTGCCCTCTGTTACCTCTCTCTCCCCCCATGGTGCCCCCCCCCGGGCCAGTTTTTCGTGTTTTTTCGTTGGCCCAAGTTTAAGGACGATGGGTTTTCTTTCCTGTAACTTATGTATGCTTTCCTTTCAAGACGGCTGAGTTGTTAGTTGTACTTTCCTTGTTGAAGAGGCTGGTGGCCCGGCGGAGGAGAAACCTGCGCAGTAGTGGATATTTAACGGTGCCGGATCTTTCTTTTGTTTATGTTTTGTGCTTTATAGGTTTTGTTTTCTCCATAGCTCGCGCTGCATGAGGCTTTTTGTACCTTAAAACAATAAACGCCTGATTACAAAAAAAAGTAAAAAAAGAAAAACCGACCAAGAAGTAGGATCTTCACGCAACCATCTAAGTGCTTTTCTATACTTAAGATATTGCAATACGATTACTCTTTACTTTCTTTATACACCACTCCTCTACGAGAGCCTACGATCTAAGAACCCGGAGACTATTGTGATAGTCTCGACGGGCGACACGAACATAGAACTATTGTGAGAGTTCTACCAAGAACAATAAGTTACCCATCTGACTATCTGATGAGATAGTATCCTTCGACGAATCACTCAAAACAAGCAAGCCAGTTCCGTACCATCTGAAGAGATAATACATTCATCCTCTGAAACAAAGAAGAAGCCTGCTTACGTGAATGACAACTGTCGTTGCCTGTTGCATAAAGGTTTAACAATAGGATTGTTACAGATCTAAGGCTTGTCCTTTGTTTATTCTCTATTTTTTTATAGCGAGAACCCACCCCCCCCCAGTGTGTGCACCCAGTGATTTATACTATGAGCCAAGGTAGTGAGAAGAGTTCATCCTATAGTTGAATCACTTGAGGCAGAAAGGAGGGGTGGGAACTCCGCCGACCGACCTCCTCTTCTCACACGGTGGCTCTCCGGACTTGATAGCTAACTAAAAACAAACCAAATATGCCTCAACAAGTCTACAATGGTTCATCTTAGTTTGAAAGCCCCAGCATCACGTCAAGGTGTCAACCACGCTGGGGTGCTACGAGCCATCCGCGAATTAGCCAATGCTTGTTGGACGCATTATAGCCGAACGATGTTAGAGCCTGTTTGGCTACACCGGTTCCATTCTGTTATCCCATATAAATGACCCCCCCCTTCTGTTTCAAAACGTAGATATCTGTTTCAAAACAGAGAGAAGGTCATTTTCCCACCAGAAAAGGTCACCCAATGGAACGGTCCCATTTCTTTTGCAAACAGGCTCTTATAACATAGCCTAAAGTATCCTTCCTGTCAGGCACCCTCCCTAGGAGGCGTGTTACCGTGCTCATAAACAACAGTGAATACTGCTCGTGGGAGTCGGGACACTCCCAGCATGCAGCCACCCTGGCTGTGGTCACAGTCGCTAAAGCTCTTCCGCCACAGTGATGCAAATTCCATGGAGAGGAAAGAAGGGGATTTGGGGGGACATGGTGGTATTTATCAAGAATTGGAGGGGGGTGCCGAGAGGTTTCACGTGCTGGGATTTTGTGGAGAATGCCAGGTTTAGGTCTATAGTAGGGTTCATGAAAAAGCCTTCGTATCATCACAGCTGTCCAGGCACAGCCCAACACCTCGGCGGACGGAATAAGTGACGCATTGACATAATATCCGGCCTGAGAAAGCGACAAGCCAGTCCAATTCCCATTCATGGCTTTCTTTTTTTCAGATCAGACTCGGTTGGGGATATAAACCCCTACCAATCGCTGCACTATTTCTGCATCCAGCCAATATTTTGGTAGACTTCCCTGGCCTAAACTTCACATAGACAACTGATCAACATCAGCGACGGCAATTCCCACTGCGGCAACATAATAGGGAGTTTCATCACCTTCTCTACGCCCGATGAGAGTGAACTGGCTAGGAATGGGATCTCTCTACAGCGGCTGAATAACTGACATCAAGGGGCATGCCCTGACCGGTTTGACCGTGTATGAGGTTTGTTTTTGGAATCGCGTGATTTTCGCGGAATGGAAGGCCAGTGAGAGTGGAGTTAAGGCGGTCTGGCTTTGGTCGGGAATCGGGTATTGGGAAGACCAATTTGAGGTAAAAGGCGGGATACTTTGAAAGAAGGAAATACCACTGACGACAAGAAAAACTAGTTCTTTAGTGATCGACAGCCTGTGCCTTTAGGTAAAAGAGGAAACTATCACTGTTGCAGGCTTGTACAACCACTTCCTTTCTCAACATGAGCAGACCATCACCAACGCATCCTGAAGCCACTAGGAGGCAGAGGGGACATCTCTACTGATATACTCTTGGCATTTCAGGAAGGGAAGATGGAGTTTGGCCGTAGAAGGCTATGAATTGTAGATCTCATGGGAATGTTGAGGATTTCTATTGCTCCGCTTCCCTGGATTTCCATCTGTAACGATGCCTTGGACGAACCTTTACCCGCCTACCCGAGCTTCTCGAATCTCTAAGATATATTTTTCAGGAGTCACCTGCTACAAGAGTATTCCTCACCTGGAGCCCCCACATCATGGAAGATATTCGGGGATATTTCACCTAGGCGGTTGTGATACCCATCAATCCTAACAGATTATATCCAGAAATTTGGAGAGATAAGTTTAGACAGAGATTCGGGGCCAGAGGGGATGAGCCAGGATTTAAGAGCACAAATTGTGAGAGTTATCATGGGGAAGATATCTGATATTTGCGCAGGACCACCCCACATTTACGCTCCACGAATGGTCCATACTTAAATCCACTAACGAGTATGAGTAGATTTCTCCTTATTTGGTTCAACCTCGACTCCATTATAGGAGAGGTAACAATTCGCTAGAGAAGAAAGACACCTGAGGAGATGACACTTGGCAATGAATTGAGTGACTCCTACACGGGAACTCCAACACGATAGAAGGCACAGAAGGGAGACAAATCAGCATTTCCGCTGAAGGTCTCGCTGCAAGAGTTGTATCCGGAAAGACAGTTTCGAGCTCAGGAGCTCCATGCTTTGGCAGTGGGAATACGATCTGTGAAATCAAGATCGGGGATATGCTCCCACGTTTCTAACACTGCTAGGATCCTATCTGGGTATTGTCATTGGCGAGGTGTCTTCTAATGCAGTTTTCTTAACGAGAGAATACCTACCAGGCAGGCGCTGAATATAGACTGAAGTCACTTCTGTGTGCGGCTAGGGAAGAGCGTAGGGGCGTAGTAAAGATGTTTTTAGGATGATGCGGTACCGATTCTGAAGTAGTAGGTTGTAGTGGCTAGGCATCCCTCCCACTGGGTGCTGGGGAGGGGCGCTTGTGCGTGGTAGAAATGGTGATAAAGTTCTGCGCGGGCTGCCTAGACACTAATATCAGAGACCTGAAAGGCCAACCTCCGTTTCTATTTCCAGACCACCATGAGAAACGATTATCGGTCCTCAAAGACCCTGTTTCTGAGTGCAAGTAGCAGTCCTCAACCCAATCACCCATGTAATCTCAACCTCTCCCAATCCGACCCCTAAAGGTCTAGTGTTCTCCGCGGAAAACAAGTACCAATCCTAACACTCAATCAATCCTCATATTTGCCTCTACCAGCGCTTTATGATTATTTCTCCTATCATCTTTTCGTTTTCTCCTTCATCACCAGACATATTCTCTTTCTGTAAATACATTCACAGTGTAAAATTGGCGTATGCAAGACCTCCATAGATTTAGATAAAAATGTTCTCCCATAAGGGCATTTTCTACTTTCCGCTAGCCGTTTACTATTTATCAACTTTTGCATTGTTCTTCTTCTTCGCCTTTCCCTCCATTGGGGTTCCCATCATACTTGACCCCATTGCACTATTCTGGCTCTTCACTCATATCATTCGTTGTCGCCAAGGTATCATAGGTTTTAGGAGGTACTTATAGGCTCTTGGGACATAAACATAGTAATAAAGGTACTTACAGTACTATTTCTTAGGATTGAGAGAAATAAACACATAACCTCTGAAATCTCTCTCATAAAACTGGGAAAAATGCCACTGAGTATACTTTGAATGGCCAAAGTATTCTACAAACATCGCAAACTACTGCCACCGGATCTTAACAACCTTCATGTCACTAATAAATCCACCCAGCCGCCCTCCAGACCAGAAATGTCAAAACAAAACAAAAATATACGTCATCAAATCTACGATGGTTGATGTTAGTTTGAAAGCTCCAGCACCACGTCAAGGTGTCAACCATGCTGGGGTACCACAAGCCATCTGCTGATAAGTCAACCTGAGTTGGACAGAAGATAGCTGAACCATGGTAGAACCTGTTTGGATATAACTATTGCGTTCCGTTATCCCATACAAATTACCCCTCCCCCTCTGTTTCAAAGCGCAGGGAAGGTCATTTTCCCAGCCGAAAGGTAGCCTACTGGAACGGTCCAATTTTTTCCAAACAGGCTCTTATACTATGACCTAAAGTATCGTTCCAGTCAAGTACCCTGTGTATGAGGTGTGTTGCTGTGCTCTTGAGCAACAGTAAATACTGCTCGTGGGATCCGGGACACTCCCGGCAAGCAGGCGCTCTGGCTGTCGTCACAGTCGTAAAGCTCTTCCGCAACAGTGATGCAAATTCTATGGAAAGGAGAGAAGGGTATTCAGGAGGGAGGTGGCAATATTTATAGAGAATAGAAGAGGGTGCCAAGAAATTTCACCTGCTGGGATTTTGTGGGAGATGTGAGCTTTAGGTCTCTCGTAGGGTCGTGAAAGAGTTTTGGTATTGTTAAAGCCGACCATGCATAGAACAACACCTCGGCGGACACAATAAAGGACACCTTGGCATATGATCCATCCTTAGGAAGCTACAAGCTAGTCTAACTCCCATTCATTTCATTTTTTCATTTCTTTTCAAATTAGGCTGCTTTGGGAATATAAACCTCACTACTCTTCCTACCAATCGCTGCACCAATTCTAAATCCATCCAATATTTTGGATAGAATTCCATGCCCCGAACCTTACATATACAATCGATCAGCATCGGAGACGGCAATGCTCACTGGGGTAACATAATAGGGGGTTTGATTATCACGTCTTGTAAGTCCGGTGAGGATACACAGATTATGCATTACCTCTCTCCACTATAGCCAAATAAGCAATACCAAGGCGCGTGTACTGACTGGTTCGACAGTGCAGGGGATTGACTTGCGTCAATAAGGGAATTTTGGGAATGGAAGGGGAGTTAGGGTGGAGTTAATAAGGCATCTTGTTTTGCTCAGGGAATCCGGGAGGGGGCAAGATAAATCTCAGGTAAGAAGCAGGATCCTTTGAAAGAAACCAATACTACTGATGACAAGAAACACTAGTTGTCAAGTGGCCCACAGCCTGTGCGATCAGGCCAAAAAGGAAATCGCTACTGGTGCAGGCTTGAACTACCACTTTATTTCCCAACAAGAGCATACCATCACTAACGCCATGGGCGCTATCGTGAAACAGCTTGCAGGCAGAGAGGGTATCTCTAATGACCTACGCCATGTGTTTTCAGAAGCGAGGACGGAGTTTGGCGGTAGTGGGCTCGGACTCGTTGATCTCATGAGAATGTTGTAGATTGCTATTGCTCCGCTACCCCGGGTTTTTGCCTGTGTCAATTCCTTGGACTAATGTTTACCGAAGTGGGTGCTATAGCTTCTTGGACCTTGGAGATTTTGTCGCACTAGATGCGTAAGGCTAACCTTAAAGTTTGTGTGAAGCTAATAGTAGCTAAACAAAAGATCATATGAAGGCGTGTAACGAATTGTCGTGATTGTGTTCCTAAACGAGGGGTAATAGTAAACTATATTGTGAGCAGCTAGAAAGGGTCCATGTACAACATTATGTTCACAATGTAGATTTATGGAGGTTCTTATAGATTCCTGAGAGATACACCTGTCGTTAAAGGTACTTAGAGTACCATTTCATACGATTGAGATGAGATCAATATATAACCGCAGAACCTCTCCCATTTAACCATCAGAAAAATGCCACCAAATATTCTTCAAATTACCAAAGTGCTCTACAAAGATCATAATCTACTCCCACAAATCTAAACAACCTTCATAGAACTAAATCCACCCAACAGCCCTCCAGATCAGACATGTAAAAACAAACAAAATATACCCCAACAAATCTACAACGGTTGATCTTAGTTTGAAAGCCCCTGCACAACGTCAAGGTGTCAACCACCCCAGGATCCCATGAGCCATCAGCCGATTAGCCAACCCGAGTTGGACGCATGATAGCCGAACCATGGTAGAGCCTGTTTGGATATAACTGCTCCGTTCCATTCTCCCATACTAATGACCCCCCCTCCCTCTGTTTCAAAGCGGAGGGACGGTCATTTTTCCATTCAAAAAGGTCACCCAACGGAATGGTCCCATTTCTTTCCAAACAGGCCCTTCTACTATGGCCTAAAGTATCCTTCCTGTCAGGCATCCTTAGTACGAGGCTTGTTACCATGCTCTTGAGCAACAATAAATACTACTCGTGGGAGCCGGGACACTCCTGGCCTGTAGGCCCTCTGGTTGTCGTCACAGTCGCAAAGCTCCTTCGCAACAGTGATGCAAATTCCATGGAGAGGAAAGAAGGTGATTTGGGGGGGAGGTGGTGTTATAAATAGAGAACTGGAGGGGGTGCAAAGAAGTTTCACGTGCTGGGATTTTGCGGAGGATGCGAGATTTAGGTCTATGGTAGGCTTCATGAAAAAGCCTTCAAGTTAGTGTTGATACATAGCACACCACCACCGCGGACACAATAGGGGATTCCTTGGCATAATATCCAGTCTTAGAAAGCTCCAAGCTAGTCTAATTCCCATTCATGTCTTTTCCCCCCTCCCAAATTAGGCTCCGCTGGGGATATAAACCTCCCTAGCCCCCTTACCAATCGCTGGACTATTTGTATACCCAGCCAATATTTGGATGGAATTCCATAGCCCGAACTTCACATTTACAATCGATAATCATCGACGACGGCAATGCTCACTGCTGCAACATAGTAGGGAGTGTCAACGCCACCATCTCTAAGACCCACGAGGGTGAACTCATTATGCATAGACTCTCCACTGGAGTCAAATAACCGACATCAAAGAGTACGCGCTGACCAGTTCGACTGTATGGTGTATTTGTGTTTGGAATCGCATGATTTTTGGGGATGGAAGGCCAGTGAGAGTGGAGGCGATAAGCCAGTCTTGATTTGCTCGGGACCCCGGTAGTGGCAAGACAAATTTGGGGTAAAAGGCAGGATCCTTTGGAAGAAGGAAATACCAATGATGCCTAGTTCTTTAATAATGTACAGCCTGTGCGATTTGGCAAAGGAAGAAGCTATCACAGTTACCATCCCCCACCGCGACCCCCTCTCCCACCAAGCGCAGTCTGTTACCAGCGCCATAGGCTCTATCCTGAAACTATCAGGAGGCACAAAGGACATCTCTAACGATCCAGGCTTGGCATTGCAAGAAGGTAAGCTGGAGATGGGCGGTAGAAGGCAATGAATTCTAGATCTCATGGGAATGTTAAGAGATTGCTATTGCTCCGCTTGCCCGGATTTCCATCTGTGCCGATGCCTTGGGCGAACCTTTACTCGTGTACCCGAACTTCTCGAATCTCTAGAAGATATTGTTTGGGGGTCTCCTGTGACTAGAATATCCCTCACTAGGAGTCCCCATATCCTGGAAGATATTCAGAGATCTTTTACTAAGGCGGTTGTGATACTCATCAACACTAACATGGAAGATATCTGGAATTGTCTGGAGATAGGTTTAGAAAGGGGTCTCGAGCCAGAGGGGATGAGCAATGATTTCAGAGCTGATATTGTGAGAGTTATCCCAGGAAAGATATCCGATATTTGCGTAGGACCATTTCACATTTCCACTCCACGAATGATCCATACAGGACCATAATTCGATTCACCAACAATTGTGCCCAGATTCCTCCTTATTTTGTTCAACATTGACTCTATCATAGGAGAGGTGACAATTCGCCAGAGAAGAAAGAAACTTGGATAGATGACACCTGCCAATAGATTGAGTGATTTCTACAGGCAACTCTAACGGGACTAAAAAAGCAGAAACGGGAAATAAAGCAGTACTTGCTCTGAAGGCTCCGATGCGGGGATGCTATTCGGAGCAGCTGTTTACTAGCCCAGGAGCTTCGTCATGCCTTAGGAGTGGAGATAGGTGTTGAAACCGACTATGGCTGGCCCTAGTGTTTCTCGCGCTCAGTGGAACCATCATGTGTTTTGAAAACTCTTTCGTGCGTTTGACTAGTATAGTGGAAACATGAAATGTTGGACATCACACATACTAGCACTAGTTATCAACTATGATACTCAATTAGTATCGGGATTGTTTGAGATGCGAGACAGTGGAGGATTTCCTACATGTCCTTTCACTCTCATTGTAGTCTTTCTTTCTTTCACCCGTTAGATACAGATGTATTCTTTTCGCGTGCATTGTTGCTCCCACACTGAAAGTCATTATATCGATAGCCCATAATTCGCTACCCAAAATCGTCAATAGAGTCTGTGGATCAGGATCGAGGACTGTGGATACCGCTTGTATCTTTTATCAGGGTCTTGTCGCGGTAGATATGTCCTCGCCCCCAGTCCGACTGATCCAGTTTACTTTCAGGATCATCTCCCCTATGATCCGACCCCACTTCATAGTCTCCACTCAGCAATTTCCAAAGTCTGCTTAAAATACCTAAATATTTAGATGTATCAGGGATTATTTGTCAACTCTTTACTCAGCCCCCGCGGTAATACCCATCCTAGAATTTCCTTCTATTTTCTGAGGCAGACACATAAGGAGGGAGATGATTTGAATTGCCAAAATGCTTGTGATGAGGCCGCTCAATAGATTTGGCCGGCATATATTTACTCAAAGGGGAACCTGCCTCCCTATTACCAGACCACGATGACAAACTTAGATCATTGAGCCTCAATGACCCCGTTTCTGAGTCCACAAGTAGCAGTCCTCACCCCAATCACCCAGGTGGTCTCAGACCCTGCCCGGCTGGCACCTAAAGTTCTAGTGTCCTCCGGGGAATACCGACGCCAATCCTAACACTCAATCAATCCTCACATTGGCCTCTACAGGGGGCTTTATGATTGCTTCTCCTAATATGTTTTCGCTTTTCACCTTTGTCATCAGACATATTCTCCTTCTGTAGATACATTCAGAGTTTGAAATTGACGTAGGAAAAGCCTCAATAAATTTAGATACAAATATTCTCCCATAAAGGCATCTTTCTAGTTTCCGCCGGCCATTTAGTATGATACTTACCAACTTTGGCATTTTTTCTCTTCCTCGCCTTTCTCCCCATCGGAGTTCCACTCATACCCAGCCCCATGGCACTATTCTGGTTCTTCACTAATATTATTCGTTGTTTTGGCAACTTGAGGGTAGGTTTTAGGAGGTACATATAGCTTGTTACAAGATACACATAGCTTTAAAGGTGCCTATAGTACCATTTCTTAGGATTGGGAAAAATAAATATATAACCTGAAACATCTCTGGTAAAACCAGTAGAAAAATGCTGGTAAGTACACTTTAAATTCATCCAGTGCTCTATAAATATCGCAACCTACTCCCACAGAATCCACACATGGTATCAATAAATCCACCTAGTCGTCTTCCAGACCCGGCATCCGAAAACAGACAAAATATACCCCAACAAATCTACGAAGGTTGATCTTAGTTTGAAAGCCCCAGCACCACTTCAAGGTGTCAACCACGGTGCGGTCCCACGAGCCATCCGCTAATTAGCCAACCAGAGTTGGACGGATGATAGCCGAACCATGGTAGAGCCTGTTTGGATATAATTGTTCTGTTCCGTTATCCCATACAAATGCCCACCCCCCCACCTCCACTGTTTCAAACCGGAGAGAAGGTCATTTTCCTATCCGCAAAGGTCACCCAACAGAACGGTCCCATTTTTTCCAAACAGGCCCTTCTACCATGGCCTAAAGTATCCTTCCTTTCAGGCACCCTCTGTACGAGGTGTGTTACCGTGCTCTTGAGCAACAGTAAATACTACTCGTGGGAACTGGGACACTCCTGGAAGGCAGGCTCCCTGGCTGTTATCACAGTTGCAAAGCTCCTCCGCAACAGTGATGCAAATTCGACGGAGAGGAAAGAAGGAGATTTGGGGGGGAGGTGGTGGTATTTATAGAGAATTGGAGGGCATGCCAAGAGGTTTCTCGTACTAGGATTTTGCGGGAGATGTGAGGTTCGGGTCCCTAGTAGGGTTCATGAAAGAGTCTTGGTATAGTATGATCACGGCTGTCCATGCACAGCACAACACCCCGGTCGACGCATTAAGGGGCGCCCTGGCATAAGATCCACCCTTAGAAAGCTAGAAGTCAGTCTAGTTCCTATTCATGGCTTTCTTTTTGCTTTCCATGATAATTAGGGTCCGTTGGGGATATAAACTTCCCTACCCTCCCTTCCAATTCTGCAACGCCAAACAAATATTATACATTGAGATCATAACTAATAATTATGAGAGAATGAAAAACCAGACAATATTGAGGAGTCAGAAAACCAAATACCATCCTAGCAATACCTTCCTTCCATCACACTTCTTTCGTAGGTTCACTGTCGGAGGCATTGGGGGAATGCAGCTGCCCTTGTCGCTTGAGATCGTTGCCACCTATATATCCCACCCTAATTCAGGTAGTTAGAATTGGGGCATAACTGCCTGCGGTCTGGTGGACGACCTTCCTACATCAGAGGCAGGCGAGTTTCCCTTATCGCCCTGATCTCAATCAAGTTCCCTGGAAGTGCTTTGATAGGGATATTCATTCATCATATACGTACTCGATGTAGACCTTATACGCATCCGATCTCCACCGTCCTAGCGAGATTCTTAATTATTCCAGTCCTTACCGTACCTGACAATTAGCTGTGAGTCTTTGATAAGAAGATTTGTTATATAAGCGAGCGGGATCAAAATTAATATAGAGTAAATGATACATGAATAAGGAAGATTGGAAAACAATAGCTAATGCTTGGTATAGCCTCCCTTTACTTATAAAACAGCAGCCGCCCTACTGGGTATTAATTTGAAAAGCAGATCATTGCGTGCACATACCAGAGGTGACCTAAACCATGCTTCAAGAACAGTAAGCTAAAGGATTGCTATTGTCATCGCTCCCCCGGAATTTATTATTTCTCGCTGCACCGTCATTACATTTTCTCCTTCCTTCTTTTCACTTCTTTTTTGGGGGGAGGGGCATATTTCGCACCTCCGGGTCAGTTAACCATTAAAATATCCATTCGTACATTCAGGTCGAATCAGGGGCATTCTAATTGATATTATGTTCTAGGCCAATGAAGCGATCAGTGCAGCAGAAGGGCTGGATGGTGAGAACAGAGAAAAGACCTACAAAGGTTTTGCCAATGGCGTTGTTCCGATCCGGCCGGGGATAGAGCTGCCTATTCACAAGCTCACTACTGTGGTGTCAGACTCTGGTCAGTATCGATCCGGCTTTGTTACCAGAAAACGTTCAACTAACCTCGGCCGATCTAGGGCTGAGCTAAATGACACTAATTTTCTCACTCGACAAATGACAAGGTCCCTTCAAGCTTAAGCAACATAAGTATATCATCAAAAGTCAGAATGCCGACTTCTGAAAGACTTGATTTGGTTGGGGTTCTAACAGGGGGGCGGTGGGGCTCGGGGACATGACCATAAACCCCTCCTTCAATCCTTTCAACTCCAGAAAAAACGGAATCACTAAAGCCATTATCTATCCTTGCCCGTCAATTATCTGCTTTCCTTATATCTGACGATTATTCGCTTCCGCCAACCCCGACACCCAAGCCACTGGTGAGCCAGCGTGGCCAGGACACATATTTTTGATTTATATCAGAGGGTCATTATTTCTCTTATTCTCTTCCTTTTCTCCCCTTTTCCATCTCATTCCCTGGCCAATGTGAGAGGAGGTGAAGGTAAAATATTCAGTCTAGTAAATCAGCAGTCGCCCCCAGCGTTCTGAACTAGATCTGCGACCAGCTCGTCATCCGATCATTACCCTAGCCCAAAACCTCCTCCCGTCGACCCCCTTACATGTGAAATCACCAACCTCTCACTTCCTGTCGGCCAAATCACGAAATCCTTAGCATCCCCGTCTCTCCGCTATAAATACCTCCCTCCCCCCATCTCCCTTGAACCATCTCCATCCCCTTGGGCCACCTCCATCCTCCTGGGCCACCTCCATCCTCCTGGGCCGCCTCCATCCTCCTGGCCACCACCTCCATCCTCCTGGGCCACCTCCATCCTCCTGGGCCACCTCCATCCCCTTGAGCCATCTCCATCCCCTTGAGCCATCTCCGAGTCCATTCCCTTCAGTCATCTCCATCCCCTCCAGTCATCTCCACCCCCTTGAGCTATACAAAAGACTCCCCCATTTTGATCTTTTTTGGGCGTTCCCCTCCCCATACTTATTGTATTATGCCTGGTAGCAGTATCCGCCGCTCACCAATGGTCAATTCTCGGAGCTTCCCATCTCCATTGCACTACGAGATGGGGGCTGCACCAGTGCTGCCTTCAGGTACCTGGGCTGCCTAATTTTTGATTTACCATCGAGATTTATTTCTCTTTTTTTTTTTTTTTTTTTTGATTGCCATTGTCTTCCTGGCCACAGAGCGAGGGGATGAAGGCAAAGTCTAAAAACCGCCTGTGATTCACCGCGTTTCTTTAATCGAGCTCGAATTACTGCAAATTCACATGCGAACCCAATACCTTCATTTGAATGGGTGCTTCGCGGTGTTGGGCTCCCTTCCCTTAGGACCGATGAACCCCCCGCTGTGAAAACTGCCAAAGGATGAAGTAGGATAGAAAGAAAGGACAATCTAGGCCATATGCGCTTAACGTCTCCCGGGACAGCTAATAGCTCTGGAGAACGAATGAACGATGCGAGTACCGGCAGTAACAAGAGATAGAGGGCCCTGTTCTAGAGATATAAATAAATTGAAATAATAGAGACGGTGAAGCCTTTAGCGAAATTGGGAATGACCTTAGAACGCAAATGGGCTAAAGGGGCTGATGCCCGGGACCGTGCTTCTCTTGGATAAGAGCCGTACCTCCTGATTCACAACTGTATGAATCTGGTGAGGATAGTCTAGACACAAATTTACAATGTAGAGCCCCGAATATAAGGTCGAGTGATCAGACATGACTAGCGCGGTAGTGTGCGGGCCACAAACTTTAATTAGAGCCTCAAGTGGCCTCACCACTAGCAAAGAGTGCTTTTAAAAACTTCTATATTTGATAAAATACAATCACTCACCCAAAAGTCCTCGTGAAATGAGGATTCTGAGACGGGGAATAGAAAGGTAATAAACAATTAGGGTTTGCACGGGAGAGGGGTCCTCTCCGCAAGAAATTCTATTTCATGAAGGCACTCGCCGAGTAGCCGTGTATTTGTACAGATAAACTTGCTTCTTCAGTAACCCAAGCCATGCCAAATAACAACTCCTTAAACGAACGGCATCAGAGCCTCCCGGAGGATTCTAGAGATAGAAATACCATTTGGAGGTTCAATTCCCTGGAAGTAAGATCCCCACATAGGACCACTGGTAGCGGCCCACCAAAGAGCGCCTGTAATCAAAAGCACCGTCAGCAATCAAGCCTCCTCACTCAGGGGAAGATAAAAGTCTCACCAATCCAGACACCGCCGGCCTGTTGCATGTGGCAGAGAACACCCTGGACAGCAGCGATACAAGCATCATTACTTCCATCTCCAGTTTCGCCAATCAATCCCTTCTTCCAGTTCTGCTGGAGCTGCAGCAAGCTTCTCGGCACGAATAGTGGAAGATTCACAGGTCTCGGACGTTCCGGAGGAACCGGAGTCGAGGTATTGATGCATCTCTGTCATTGCTTAGCCTTGTAAAAAAAGATATAAAAAAAGATTGTATTGTGAGGGGTTTGTGTTCCTACTGGTGCAGCGGTGCTACGGTAAAAATCAGGCTGCGGGTGCGGTCAACTTCGGTTGACGGCTCCTAAAGAACCCCCGTCGAGCTAGTCGTAAACTAGTAGTGAAATACTCTGTCACACAATTCCGTTAGTGATCTAGACGGGTTAATCCGCACAGCTTCGGAGGCTACCTAGCAGGATCAGGTAATGTTTTCAGATGCCCTTTTCTGTTGTACGATATCTTTCCTTGACTTTTTTTTCATTGGTCCGTTCGTGTCCGTGGGGGTAGGAATCGCAAGTAGTTTATCAACAGTATGGGCTGAATCCCATACTGTAAGAGAAGAGTTTGTTACGTAGCAGCTAGTATGTAGTGCATCCGACAACTGCGCTTTAGTTTGCAGTAAGACCGGATGGTTCTGAGGGGTTTCGTGGTGTTTCGTGGTAGGAATAATTTTCAGGATAAGATGGAAACCTGCCTAAGGGGAATTTGTGTTAACGTATTTCTACTACCTAGGGATCCATAAAGTATTCGGATGCCTTGGCGGCAAGACCAGGATATTTGGTAGTCTTGGCCCCAAAGCATCCGAATACTTTATGAATCGCCAAGTATTTATTTGGCGAGTTGGACCTAGTGTTAGTCATGATTGGTGGGAAGTAGAACCCAATGAGTAGTTAGCCAAACAGACTATTTTCAGAGCGGCTACGATACTTCGATACGGAAGAAGCAAGCGGGAAAACAGGAGAGAGATGAAAGGGGGGCAAATAAGAAACCAGTTGACTCGGAGACCGGTGTTATTGTGCTGGTTTTCGGGAAGAAACAGAATTTGTTTAAGAGAGGAAGATCAAGATTTGAAAGACAAGCAAGACCTGCCACCGATGACAGGCAGACAGCTCTATGACTAAGCAATTATTCTCGGGCGAGTAACTCATGATATCTAACAGCCTAGAAGCCTCATGTACAATCACTCGCACAATCCTTAGACACAAATGTTGGAAATGGCAGCACTTTGTGCTTGGTGCGCCCGCACTCTGACATTGCAGTAGCATCAGTGGAGAGAAGCGCAAGCTATGAAAAGTTCTATCTTAAATTAATTGTTTTCCTTCCCCTCTGTCCTTCCCTCGCTTTAGTTCTTCCTCCCTTTCTCAACTCTCATACCATTCTTTCTCGACACTCAACACAACCAATCATAAATGTCTTCACCGCTTAGTTCGAGCTCTGTTCCTTCACTTGGCTCGTTCCACTCGACTGGGTGGAGTCCTCATGGCCGATTATTAACTCCCTGTCCATTTAGTGCAGCGGCGGATTAATGATCCGGTCTGTGACAAACAAAATGCATGGTTACAACGTAGAAATGGATGTCACTCGGCCCGAGACTTGAATTTGCACACGTTTAGGGACAGGTTATCCAATTATTTATTAACTTTTCTAGGGCGCTGTGCAAGTTTTGCTATTCTCCCCAATTCTTACCATACGCTATCCTGAATGTTAGTGCCCAGAAATAGGTGGTATGATGCTGTTTCCAGACTCCTAGTTCAACTTAAAGAACTAATCCGCATAAATGTCTACCAGAGGGGAGTAAGGCAATTTAATCTGTGGTCAGGTCAAGGAGGGATTCGCATGCTATTGTAAGTCTTGACTATGATACAAGGAAATCATAGGGGAATGCTACTTCTGACGTTTATACCTGGGTTAGAGGCTAGGGGTCGGTTTTAACTGACATAGTACTGTAGGTGGGAAACACTAACTTTATTTTTTATCACACTACTTGTTCACTGATTATACCAGTTTGTGCTATGCTGTGGGTCAACCGGTATTGGGAAAAAGAAAATTGATTTACCTTCCCTGATCTAAGACTTTTCATTTGTTCATTCCTTGTTTGTTTTTATAGCGAGATACCACCCCCTCCCAGAGCAGGCCCGCGCTTATACTAAGAGCCAAGGTAGAGAGGAGAGCCCATCCCACAGTGGAATGACTTCAGCGAGCAAGGGGGTGTGGGAACTGTGCCAGCCGACCTCCTCTTCTCACGCCGAGGCCCTCCAGACTAGATATCTAACTAAAAACAAACACAATATCCCTCAACAAATCTACAACGGTTGATCTTAGTTTGTAAGCCCCAGCACCACTTCAAGGTGTCAACCACGCTGGGGTCCCACGAGCCATCCGCTAATTAGCCAACCGGAGTTGGACAGATGATAGCTGAACCATGGTAGAGACTGTTTGGATATAACTGTTCCATTCCGCTATCCAATACAAATGACCCCCCCCTCTGTTTCAAACCGGAGGGAAGGTCATTTTCCCATCCGAACACGTTGTGCAACCGAATGGTCCAATTCTTTTCCAAACAGGCCCCTATACCATGGCATAAAGTATCCTTCCTGTCAGGCACCCTCTGTACGAGGTGTGTTACCGTGCTCTTAAGCAACAGTAAATACTGCGCGTGGGAGCCGGGACACTCCCGGCAGGCAGGCGCCCTGGCTGTCGTCACAGTCGCAAAGCTCCTCCGCAATAGTGATGCAAATTCTATGGAGAGGAAAGAAGGGAATTTGGGGGAGGAGGTCCTGGTATTTATAGAGAACTGGAGGGGGTGCCAAGAACTTTCGCGTGCTGGGACTTTGTGAGAGAATATGAAGTTCAGGTCTCTAGTAGGGTTCTTGAAGAGTCTTGGTATGTTCACAGCTGTCCATGCACAGCACAACACCCCGGCGGAAGCCGAAAGGCACCTCTTGGCATAAGATTCATCCTTAGGAAGCTACAAGCCTGTCTAATTCCCATTCATGTCTTTTTTCTTTGTTATCTTTTCAAATTAGGCTTCTTTGGGGATATACTCTAAACCCCCTTAGTCTTCTCCCAATCTCTGCGCCATTCCTACATCCACGCAATATTTTGGATAGAATTTCATAGCCCAAACTTCACATATACAATGGATCAGCATTGGCGAAGGCAATGCTCTCAGTGGCAACATAATAGGGAGTTTCAAAGCCACCTTCTCTAAGACCCAGGAGAGTGAACTGGTTATGCATCGGATCTCTCCACCGGAGCCAAATAATTGACATGAATGCGTATGCGCTGACCGGTTCGACCGTGTAGGGAATTTGTTTTGGAAACAAGTGATTTTCGGGAATGGAAGGTTAGTGAGAGTGGAGTCAATATTGCTGTCTTGTTTTTCTTGGGAATCCGGGGGTGAGAAGACAAATTTGGGGTCAGAGGCGGGATTCTTTGAAAGAAGGAAATAACACTGATGACTAGAAAAACTAGTTTCTTAGTGATCAACAGCCTGTGTGGTTTGGCAGACTGTTGCAGGCTTGTACAGTGACTTCCTTTCTCCACAAGAGCAGACCATCACCAACGCCATGGGCGCTATCCTGAAGCCATCAGGAGGCAGAGGGGACATCTCTGTGATCTACGCTTGGTATTTCAAGAAGGGAGTCTGACCATAGAAGACCATAAATTCTAGATCTCATGGGAATATTGAAGATTGCTATTGCTTTGCTGCCCCAGATATTCAGCTGTGACGATGCATTGGACACATATTCAGCCGAGCACCTGCCAGAGCTTTCCGAATCTCTGGGAGATATTGTTCGGGAGCCTCCTACCACTAGAATATTACTCTCCGAGGGGCCTCACGTCATCGAAGATAATCAGGTATATTTCACCGACACTGTTGTGGTTCCCATCAACACTAACGTGAAAGATCTCCAGAACTGTCCAGAGATAAGATTAGACAGGGATTCCGAGCCAGGGGGGATGGGCAATGATTTAAGAACAGATATTGTGAGAGTTATCCTGGGAAAGATATCGGATAAGTGAGTCGGACCATTTCACATTTCTACTGAACGAATAGTCTATTCCTAAATTCACCGACGATTGTGCATAGATTCCTCCTTATTTGGTTCAACCTCCACTCCATTATAGGAGAAGTACCTCGCCAGAGTTGTAAGAAACTTAAGAGATAACACTTAGAAACAGACTGAATGACGCCTGCACGGCAACTTTGACACGATTTAACAGTCAGAAGGGATATAAATCTCCATTCTCACTGAAGGTCTCAAAGTGGAAGTTGTAATCGAAACCGCAGTTTGGAGTTCTGGAGCTCCATGTCACAAATTGTGACTAAGCAAGGCAGATTTCACATGACTAATACTTATTAGTCATAAGGTATGTTCATTTCAGGCTATGACGTCACTTGACTCATAGATCTCACATGACTGAGCGCTTGCGAGTCATAGTTATATTTTGATTGGGTAATGATTTCATGACACACGATTGTGATGTCATATAATGTAATGACTTTTGCACATGACTCATATTATGAGTCATGGGTTTCACGTGTGTGACTCATTTGAGCACATGACTAGTTTTATGGGTTGTGATTGGATAACGGAATGTGCGCAGTGACTCATATCAGTCATCTGATGGATTTCGCGCAATGAGTCAGTATGAGTCATAGGGGATATGTTACGCGAGGTGATGAGTCACCAGGGTTAGGGTTGTGAGAAGATGCCTATATAAGGCGCTTGGTTTCGACCAAGGGACAGGACACGAACCATCTCTCCTCCACCTCCGGCGATTGAAATCTCAACACCACGGGAAATCATCGTCACTATCCCCCACCCACCTCTCTTCCCCCATCATGGCTACTGCCTAGGGGTTGACGTTAAGCCATCTACCCTCCTCTCCTGAGGCACGCATGCCTCCCCTCCTTGGGGTTCTCGTTCCTGTTCGTCGTTGACACCCGCTCATGAAGTTCGGTTCTCCCCCTTACCCCGCACTTGCTTTGCACCTCGCTTAGCATTTTGCACGGTCGGAAAGCTTCTCGCTTCGCTCACGGTCGGCGTTACGGTGTCGGACTCTCGGTCAAAGTAGGCCCCGGCTTGCTGGGCTTGTACCTCTGATGGGGAAAGCCTCGGTTAGTCACATCACGGTCTCGTCCCGGTCTCGTCGTCGTCCCAAAAGCCCTTGCTATGGCCCGTTTGTCGGTTGTAGCTAGCCTGCTCGCGATCCTTCCTCTACCCCCCTCCCGGTTCCGTCCGCTGGCACCGTACTGCCCCATAAGCTGGCACCTTACTGCTAAAAAACTCCTCTCCAGGCTGGCACCCTACTGCTCACCCCCCACCGGCTGGCACCCTACTGCTACTCACCGGCTGGCACCCTACTGCTCATCATCGTTGGCTGGCATCCCCTCTGCTCGGTGGCTCCG
>Ga0307509_10001544_pt1 | contig 38788 bp, 34 predicted proteins | sample 10_EM_MG_FD_202245 | JGI IMG/M metagenome (GOLD analysis project Ga0307509, IMG submission 202245) | Populus trichocarpa ectomycorrhiza microbial communities from riparian zone in the Pacific Northwest, United States - 10_EM | ecosystem: Host-associated > Plants > Roots > Unclassified | place...
TTGATTGAAATCAACGACTTGACTTCTACAGTATTTTAATCGATATTGTGCAACATGTAGGATTAGGTGAGGATATGCCTCTACCACCTCCAGCAAACTGAATAATTTTACCATTTTTTATCAATTTTCTATAAAATCAATTATTCACCATATTGGAAATGGATACTTTCTCAACCCATTCTACTATAACCTTTGCTCTGTTGCCAATGGAACAGAATAATTTATAGACTATCTTTGCATACATGTTAGCTATCTGAATATGAATTGACAGACTATTTCATTTAGTATTGGTTGAGTTATTCATCTATTTCTTCATGGGACCCTGAATCTAAAAAGTGTCCCATAACTAGGCAGTGTCCCATAACTAGGTCAAATACGTTAGTAGTCAAAGACTGACTGATGAGTATACTGAATAATACTAAAGCGGTTTCCAGTCCATTTTCCAACATAGTGTGGCAGTAAATACGAGTGTAGGAAAACAATAGTACCTAATTAATATATTAGTTTTATCATAATTATAAAGATATTTATAAAGAAAAACCCTACCAGGTTGAAGAGTTAACTTTATCCCCAAACTTGGTAGATAAATATGACCGTCAGTAAAGTTTCCCAAGGGAATTATAGCACAAAACCCAAGAGGAATGTCATGTAGACCAACGTGCACCTTGGTAAAGGTAGACAAGACCGTTTCCCTTGATGTCCATATTCCAAACCACTCCTTCTTGTCCTCAGTCAGGTATGTAACCAGTAGTTGATTATATACCTTCTTATATTTGGTATAAAAGTCTGGAAGTAGGTATTGGAAATACTTTTGCATCAATTGTGTCAAAGGATTAATAGCACGCAGGTAATTCTTCAAGGTGTGTGCATTTCCTCTTTTGGCCTCCCAAATCTCTACAGGTCCACGGTAAAGTTCGATTTCACTTATTGACTTATTGTATCTTGCTGTATTGTAGGCATGAATATTGATACAACGGCTATTTGCCTCTAGAATAGGAATTGCTGGACCACCCTGGTGAAGGATTTTTGGATCAGAGGGTTCGTCATTTGGTGTCCTGCTCTTGTGACAGTTATTCTCATCCAATAATTTTGGATTTGTGGCAAGATAGCGGTATAGACCCCTTGTAACCGCTCCCTGGGGGTAGCGGTCTTGCAAAGGGATATCGGTATTGACTCTAACCAAACCGGTGGTATAAACGAGATCAAGTACCGGAGACGCCAACAAGTAATTGAATAGACTCTATTACTTTATCGAAACTACTAAGAGAAAGGCCAAGTGCTTTAGGCTGGTGCGAAGCTCGAAGATTCTCAAATCGAACTAAATAGAAGATAACTGTTCAACCAAGTATATTGAAAACTCTGTCTGTTGAAGTCTGATCTCTCTAAGTCCGGAGAGACACAGGTCTTTAAATACACTTGCGATAATCCATCTCGCATCAATCATATCCAGATCCTAAGGCATCAAATGATACCTAACCCATAAACAATCCAACAATAAACAAGGCTTATGAACTTTCAGAGTTCGTATCCTGAAACAATGCAAGTATCAAATAACAAGGCTTACGAGTCTCCTGAGCTCTTATCCTAAAACAAAACATAACACAAACTAACTAGGCATACAAGTCACCTGAACTCATATCCTAAAACAATACATAAAACAAATCCATACCTAAACTGTTAACCTGTACCGGTTACACCCCTAGTAACTGTCTCAAGAACTGTTGATGAAATCACGGTCTCCTCAGGCTTGGGGTCAGGTTTCATGAGTGACCCAACCTTTACTGCAAGTATATTTCCCGTTTTATTGCTAATAATACTAGATTAGCAAATTAAAATTAATAATAGTATATTTGTAAATTATAATTAATAAAGAAAATAGATAATGCTTATGACCGGTGTTGTCTCTTATGAAGATATTGGGATCTTCAATTAACTGAAGGGTGGGCTCATTTTCTGCTTCAAAGCCCGGCTGCTGAGCTTCTGATGCCTGAGTTTTCTGAGAAAGTGCAACAACTTCTGGAAGATTGAAGTGTGGAATAGTGACATGGGTGAAAATATCCGTGGATTCCTTTTTGAGAAGGTGCCGGGTATTTTTTCCAATATTTTTGAGAGTTTGGCCGTCGAATTTAAAAGGAGTATAGTTATTCTCCTCCTCAGTGGCAGTAGGTTGATTGTAAAGGCCGGCAAGCTTAAGGGAGTCACTCCATTTCCCTACTTTCTGCTTCTTTTCTTCCATTCTGAAACAGCTGTCTGACCCTCCTCTCTTCCTACTTGATTCACCCATTTTCTTCTTCAGAGTATTCACCCTGGCTCTGGAGTATATACCCCAAAACACAGAAAAAAAACCTGGAAAACAACCAGGAGAAAAAAGAACAGAAGTGTGTGAGAGTAGGAAGAAAAAGGTAGCAGAAAAGCAGGAGGAAAGTGTAAAAAAGAAGGCGATAGGGGGATAAAAAGTATGGGGAAGGGTAGTAGCAAAGGGTGTCCGGTCGCAAAGGATGTACGGTCACAAACGGTGTGGAGGGTGAGGTTGAGGTGGAGCGAGCATAAGTGACGGATGAGACCTCTGGAACCCTTAAATGAAGACCTGCCCTGGCACTTTTGCCTCCCCTTCCGGCTTTTTTTCTATACGACACAAACACTACAACCGCCTTGCCGTACCCGAGGCGCTATTCCCAAAATTTGCAGTATTAGGGCCTGTTTGACTGCAACCGTTCCGTTCCCTTCCCCCATACAAATGACCATTTTCCTTCCGTTTCAAAACGGAGGTGATTTCACAGCAGAAGCAGCCGCCCAACGGAACGGAATCGGTGCAGCCAAACAGGCTCTTATTGGTTGTTTTACTCTAGAACGGCTGGGGTAAGCACGTGTTGCCGCCGCCCCATCATTCTAAGCACCCTACCACCGAATCTATTGATCCGACCTTGATTCCCCGTATTCCCGGAGATGCTGGAATTCAATGTGGAGGGACAACCAAAGAGAGATAAAGTTTTGTTAAAAAAGATAAAAAAATAAAAAATGTGGAGGGACATTTAACCCTGACTCTCGGATACCCTGCCAGAAGAATTTATCATCTAATTACAAGGCATCATACCGGTATTATTCGTGGGCAAAATTAACCGCGGATCAGCCATCTATGGCAACGCACCCCGCCTTGCCACCCCGCACTTTCAACACCCCTTAAAGAACTCTCTCTGACTCAAATATCAATTTCTACTATGTATTCTACCCTATACTTATATCCTTGATTCTTTTCTCGGTTACGGTGATGATGAGGATGGTGGGGGAGTGTCGTTGTCATGGTTTAAAAATTTCCCTCTTGGTCGAGCGGTTAACCCTCTCCACGGACAATACATACTCCTGCGGCCGAGTTGAAGTTGGACACCCAAGGTGGGAATTCCCATAGAAAGTACCCAACTTCAACTCGGCCGCGGGAGTATTATGATATCATGAATTAGCAACCAACATACGAGAGTGCAGAACGACTCGTGTCAGGAAGGAAATTCCTTGCCCTACTACGTAAGAAAGAGCAACCATTCAAATGGGAGCATTTTTCTCTCTCTAATGCTGTACTATAAGTCATGGTGCCTTTGTGCTACCTACTTCAGCAAAAGAAAAAAAAGGGGGGGGTGGGGGGGCACACACTCTACATCTATATCATCAGTTCCTGTTAGGTGACATCCGCTCGCATCTACTCGAGTATAGCGCACTCAGTAGATCCTAAGACGGAATCATACATTTTCTTCAATTACCTGATTTCGAACCACTTAGCAAAAATCTTATTGTGGGGGTGATTACTATTTTATGTATAATAATAATACCATAAATGAAGGAATTCAAAGTCATACGATCAGATTCCAACGTTTTTGACTTCTACTCTTAATTGCCTAACACTTATAAAACGGACTGCTATTGCATACAGGTAAAAAAAATTAGCCAGATCCTCGGAATTTTTGTGGCTTGAAATAAACGCCCATTTTCACAGAGGTCAAGCAATTAAAAGCATTAGTGAGCAGACACCTAAACGATAGCTATTTCAGCTTAAAATTTAATTTGAGGTCACCAGTGAGAAAGGTAAACATAATCAGGAAATGTAATTTTCCTCAAGCGGGCTGGCTGGATTTTCCCGAAAAAGTGGTCTCTTATGATGCCTTCCAGATGCACGAGAAGGTTAACACAAACAGAACCCCCCTATTGATGCAGGCATCAGTCGTTGAGGTGTTTCACAATCACAAATATCTTTCCGTCCTAACTACTCGAGCACTGTACAGTACTGTGCTTGACAAAGGGCCCTTTTTATGTAGGCGTGGTGGTGGGATAAGGTTATCGTGGTGTCTATTCTCCATGGAGGTTGCTATATAGCTAAAGGTCACCTTCGGTAGTGAAAACCCTACATGTATAACCCTATAGATCCGTTCATGCCCTAGAATTTTCACTCGTCCATACTTCAATGTTCCTCCATCACATGTGCGCTTTCTGTCGCCTGCGCTCCTCTCCGCTCCTAATACATCGCTCTTCTACTAACACTATTATGCCATTACCTTCCACATCTCATGGCAGTTATACCAGTACTCAAGTTCCTCCTTCTCCACATTTGCACCTCCGATTCTCCTTCCTCGCAGTAGACTCGGTGATAGGGTGGCGAGAATGATGGGGAAGCAAGAACTCATGCTTACCTCAGCCATTCCCGAGTAAAACAACCAATAATATGTCTAGCATTCCTGAATCAGCGAGACTTTCTCGCTACCTTATCATTTCCGGCACCTATCAACGAGTATACGGTAATATCAGCCCTCTCGCTTGATCCAGTCAGCCCTTTCATGAAGGATTCATATCCACACCCTCCTTTCCTCTCTTCTCCTTCCTCGAGATTTTAAACATCTGATCCTCGTATGACCTTACCCCTCTTTTATCTCTTTTAGTGTTCACCTGCATCTTCCGTGTCCGCGGGATTGAAACCTCACCCTCTCAGCTGGAGTCTCCTAATTGCATATGAAATTTGAGTTAGGGCAATAGGAGCCCCAGGTTGAGATTTCGTAGAAAAAACTATATAGAAAGGCCAAATTTCCCTATTCCCTCTCCCAGTAAGCTCTCTCGCTATCAATCAACTCCCCCATCCAAGACAAAGACTCCATACTTTTAAACTTCTTCGTATAAAAGACTACTCCATCACTATGCTTGATCGTTCTCCTCTCGCTTCCTACAGCTTCACTTCTCCCAAAGGAGTCAATATTCACGTCTGCTACCAAGATCCAACTGGCTACATTAAACAAACCTTTTATGATGGCCAGTCTGGTTGGCACACTAGCCCCAACGGAGACGTTGGGAAGGCCGATCTCAACAACGGATTAGCAATCATCGGTTGGTCTGGTGGGAATGAGGTATATGAGCTATCCACAGTCCTTAGTTTCAGAAAATACTTACACAGCCCAGGAACGTGTCTACTACATTGGAGAAAATAACAAAATTGTTGAGGTATTTCACCCCCAGCAGATCCAAGTTCCAGTTCACACAGCTAACCAGTAGCGCCCATCAGCGCTGCCACAGCACAGGCAAAAGCGGTTGGTACGACGGTGAACTTACGGGAAAGTTTACTGCCGCCCACTACTCCAACCTTGCTGTCATGCGCTACGATAACAACGGGACCTGGTGCCTCCGTGTCATCTACCAGAGCACAGACAATATCATCCATATACTCTGCAGAGACGGTGAGAAGGCCTGGTACTCTGGTTCCACTTTCCCTGCCGGTTTCCAGGGCACCAGCATCGCTTGCTCGTACGTCGCCGGTGGAACCTACAAACGTTTCGTCTACTACCAGAAGCCCGATACTACTTTTGTTGAGTATATTTCGCCAAACTTCAGCGACTGGAGTGTGGGTAAGTAACCCATCCTCCGAAAAACCGCAGCGCTGGTCCCTTTGCTAAATCTCGCTTCACATCAAAGGTGCCTTCAAGTCCACGGCCGTGTATGGCCCATGTGCATACATTTCCGTCGTCTCGTACCCCAATGTCAACCATCGTATCTTCACTATCGATCGTAATAACAAACTTTGCGTGACCGAATACGATACCAAGTCCTGGGCCCCAACAAAGCAGCTCACCAGCACCATCGTGTCCTCCGCTACCGCCGCCACCCTACTTTCCGGCTCCACCATGATCAGGGTCTACGTACAGACCACCCCTTTCCGGATTGCTGAATGGGGTTCCAATGATGGAAAAACCTACAGCCAGATGCAGGGCTCTCTCCCGACTAATTAAGTCCGGATACAGGCTTATCCCAAGGCATCGGTCAAGGACTGATTTTGGAGTTTACGCATCACACTCTTTGCTTTTTGTTCTCTTTTCGCAAAGAAATAGTTGGGTTGGCGACAGCGGGGGTTGGGGTTTCTGGCGAGAACCGGTTCCTGGTGCCAGTGTCAGTGTCTTTAAAATCTCTACAATCTCTTGGGGATGAATCAATATGATTTTGATATCAACTTTTGGTTCACCTATTTTGTAATCGAGTGACAGAACATGATGAGGCTCTTGCCCCAATTCCGTCCCCACCGAGATGTGCTGAGAACTGAAATCCCTCTTTCAGTTTCGCAGTGAACTACTATCTCTCAAATAAGGGCCATTTGGGTTCTGCAATTTATCTGGGTTTTTGCATTCCCACTTTATTCAGAAAATCTGTTCACCGAATGTTCATGGGTGAACCCTTCCTGTGGCCATATTCTCGGGACGACCACGTTCAATGCCAAGAGATGAGCATCTAATATTATACCGCATTAACTACCGTAGTTATATTCGAAATGGCGCTAACACGAAAGATCGGCGCGTGGCGTAATTTTGAGGGCGGGCCAAAAGAGAGTAAGGTGACTGATTAAACTCTTGGTTAATTTTCTGCATTTGTCATAACCTGATGGCCCATTTGCTCAAAATTCGATTCACCACTTCAAGATCTCTAGTTTTTGTCACAGGAAGGGCGGGTGACTCCTCGGCTGGGCTGAGTTTCCTCCACAGAGCCCAGATTAAGGAGATCGCCTGGACCACAGCGTCTTCGACCTTGAAAAAAAAAAAATAAGGATAACTTACTACCACTTTCTCCACTTCCTATTCGGTAGCCAAAGTAGCGCGAATACAGTTGCCTTTGGCTATAGTGAACGCAAAAAAGCTGTTCACTATTGGGGATTGGCCAATAGAATGGCCGGAAGGCAGCTCAATGAGCCAATCACAGCCTTGCAGTTCACTATAGCCAGGTTCTCCATAGCCAGGTGCGACTATAGAGTCTACACCTACTCCTACCACACCTTCCACGAACTAATTCCCTCTTACTCGTGGGGCCGCAATAGTTTGCATGACGGTTTTGTTGCTCATTAGATTTGTTTCAAGGGTGAATATGGAGGATAACGTCCCATCTCAATCACTTCCAGCGGTGAGACATCGGGGAGCCTGAGAATACCGTGAGGGTACGTTGCCGGTATTTTCGACTGATGTTTACCGCGAAACCGTCGAGTGGCTGCCGTTCCCTTGGACATCATGGAGGTGAAAGAATCGGTTGGTCGTGATACCGGTCGGAGACATAGCGGTGTGCGTCTCATCGGATGTTGGCGGCTAACCGCCTAACAAGAGAAAACTTCTACATATAATCCCATACATCCTTTCATGCCCGAGTGTGCTCACACCGTCTAGACTCTGTGCCCTCCTATGCGCTCTTCCCAGTATCGACGCCCCCTCAACGTTTATCATGACATAGTTCGATACGTTTCTACTTTGCAGTTCTCAAAAAAAAAAAAAAAAAAAAAACGCGAGGGGAGCCGAGTGCCTACCTGCGCTCTGCTGCCTCGGACGGCAAATACCTAAAGAGCCGGTCTGGCTCCGCGGGCAATCCTGAGCGACGGGGCAGGTTCTCGTGTGAAGAAATTCGCAAGTCACCCAAATTCACATCGGACAGCGAGGTATCCGGATTATCTGGGATAGCGGGATGTGGTTGTAACCGAGTAGAGTATCGTTTTGTGCTATTATACCTGAGCAAATGTGGAGGGCAAGTTCTTAGTCGAAGTCATTCCAAGCCGCACGAGGGCAGAATCGGTCGGCAATGTATAACAGTCGCTCTTTCGGATCTCAGCTTCAACCCACGAGGGGGTTTGGCATCGCCCCCCCGGAAGGGTATTTCCCCACCTCGAGTGAACGTAGAGTACCGGTAGCCGATTCCCGGCGCGCCGCATAGGAGCGAGCACCGAAGCCGGGCTTTGCCGCGAATCGATACCCCTACCCTATACATCTAGCGCTCAACAACTCTTGCTCTTTCCAAAGAGATGAACCGAACGCTAATGCCTTAGGAGAATCTACCTCCCTCTTTCCAATCTATGATACACTACTACCGTAAACCAAACTTACCTCACGGTGACCTGTCTAGACTAAACTCCTTCCATTACGATAGTGCGGATGTTACGGGTGATGTCAATGCCCTCGAATGCCCCAATGAGTAGAACTTAATGGTCCTGATGGGGCCAATACTAAGGACATAAATGACCAAGTGGTTGGGATATGTAATTACTCTAAAGCCAAACCTCTTTCAGGAAGCAGCTAACTCCTTGCTCCCATTATCACCTACCATGCAAGGCGCAGGAGATTCTCCGGGAATTATAGGAGACGGAGGTTAAAACACGCCAAAGGTGGTTTTTCTTTCCCTCTTTCTTTCTTTCTTTCTTTCTTTCTTTCTTTCTTTCTTTCTTTCTTTCTGATTGCTCAGGGCACAACGAGCTTTATTGAGAATCAAAATAAAACTAAATGATAGACCACTATAAGGTAAAATACAACATCCTAGATTCCCCTGAAAAACTGAGTAGCGGTCAAGCCTCCCCGTGGCCCATTGGACAATGCCCACTGGGAGAAGAGATTTTTTTATAAAAGAGATACATTGCAACCGGCCTCTATCATCCTAAACATCCCTCACTTCCCGTAGTTCCTTGATAGAGTTATCGTTAGTGGGCGTAGATGCCGACTGGGGCGCACCAAAGTAAAGTGGCCGAAGCTCGGACTCTGAGAAATCGACATACACACCCCCGTCTCCTCAATAGTTAAGATGGAAGGTATGGTATCATAATATTATAACAATAGATAACCAAGGAGTTAGAATTTCCAAATTCCTATTATCATAACAGCTCCTCCCGTTCCCTCAGCAGTGTCGGCCAATTGGCGCAACGAATTGCAAAGCTCAATCTAAGTGGTGGAGGTGCCCATGCAAAAGGACAGATTTAGAAAGTCGCGAGTCTCTCATCACCTCCATTCTTTCGACATTATTGCATACATTTCAAAATTTCCATGTAGTAATTAGAATATGGTACCTAAAGCTACTACCGTAAGAACTCGAATAAATGGACCATGTGCCAGGAAGTCCAAAATTTCCTCCTCTGGAATAGGGGCGGGAAGCATACCAAAAGGGAGTCGTCTCCGAGACAGAAAAAAAGAAAAGAAAAGAAAAGCCAGGCCTTACCAGGAGAGGCAACTCCAACGTCCTGGCACATGGTCCGTCTCTTCGAGTTTTCACGGTGATAAAAGCAATTAATCCGTAGAGTACAGTACGGTAGCTGATCGAGCTCTGGCTTCGCAAAAAAGCAACATTCCTGGTGTGAAAATGTACACTACGAATGATATTTGTTACCCAACTGCGCAGCATATGGAGCAGATGAAATTGGCAAACATCGCACTACGTATTTTAGACAATCAGCTGTTTTCCAAGGTTTCTCTAGAGCGCACTGCAGCAAGACACATGCAATAGCCCTCATTCGGAAACCACATATTCGCGTGTTTTATTAGTTGCCCCCCTACCAAACAATAACTTACCGTATTATACTTCAGGTGCCACACAAGTGACCTTGGTGACGCTCTTCCACCGACAAATACCCAGTTCCTGTCGGTCGTGGTAATCGCTTGAGCTGCCAGTCTCCGCGGGACACTTGCATTGTCTCTTAGCCAGCCGTGTCTCTCGGCTCGTAATTGGGCGGCGTTTGTGGAGAAGGTTGCTATTGGCTACCGTAGACACCCAGCTTGTTTGCTTATTATTCGGTAAGGGTTGTTTCTGCAAGCGTCCTTCAATGGCGGGTATGTTTCCCGAATGTCCAGGGTCTTGGGCCAAATTCTTCCAAGCGAGCGCGGAACTTAGTTCCATCCCCAGACATAGACTACGCCGCCTGTCCGCATAATCTTCCGGCTTAATCAGCATACGTGTTGCATACCTAGGCAGTAGGAGCCGGCAATTCTAATGGGAGTCCAACTATCTCATGATGGGGAGGAACTATCCGCATCCACCATAGTTGTTTTCTACTTTGGATGGGTTATCGCCCTTCAACAATTGCCGCATAATGCCGACAATTCTGCTCTCAGTTATTCGTGTTAGACACCCCAAGTTATAGCCAGGTTATCAGTGTCAATTCTACTGAATTTTCGGTATCCACGACTTCGTATTCAGCACCTTAATTCAAGAAAGCAGCCGGTATCCACCTCTCCCCATGCATCACGAAAGGGGCGACGGGGCAAAAAGTAGGGAACTATCACGAGCCGCGATTCCGGAAACCGATATCTGAAGATTGGCTATGGTGGAGCAAAACATTAAATACAGGTGAGCATTGATGGCAAATCTGAGAAAATCGGCCAAAATGCGATGAGGTATCATACTGTACTCACTTGAGCGACCAGGATGGAGGGTACGATGGTGGATCCCTGAGCTCCAATGAGCGACGAGTCAGTTGTACATCTATCCTCGGTTACCCTAATATTACCTGAGAAACGCATGGACCTTGCCGCTCCCCGTTTCTTCTCCTTACACATGGCAATAAAACATCTGCATGGGAGATAGACTCGTTGATAGGGTGCCGAGAATGATAAGGCAGCGAGAAGTATCGCTAAATCGGCATGCTAGACATACCGCAAAATTTGGGAATAGCGCCCCCCAAATGGGCCCCCCAAATGATAGCGCCCCCCTTCTTGCCGGGAGCTAAACTCAAACTCAGGATGATCAGTCTGAGTTTGCCACTTGATCCCTCTACTCATAATGTCCTGACGTTTGTGAACACAACTGCTATTGCATACACCTAAAATTCAGCTTTTCTGCCGGATCTTGGCATCATGCAATAGTGGTCGTGCGTGTTCACAAACGTCAGGACATTACGAGTGCCCGGGTATCAAGGGTAAGTCTGTCGAACCCCTCTGGTTGGCCCGGCTTCTTCTCGCCCACTCATGGAACGGGATTTTCTTGAGCCACTCGGCGAGAGTTCGACAGACTTTTTTCCTTCACCAAAAATTAGCGTAGATTGGCCCAGTCTCTGCAGAAAAAAAACAAAAAAGCGGTTACACACATAGTAATTTCGACGAATCGGACAATGTTCGACAGACTACGAGTAATGCTCACACCCTAAGTGCAAATAGCAAGGCGCCCCTCCTTTCCTTAATATCTCGCCCCGGGGCGCTATTAATAGAGTGATGGCGCCCCGTGTAGGAATGAAAGTTAGAAGTTGGAAGTTGGAACTCTTGGCGAATATTCGAGAGGGAAGAAAACTTCTTCATAGCAAGATGTCCGCGCCATTGTGTATTCCTTGCTTTTCTCAGGCGTTGCCTCAGGCATAGCTACCAAGGCTTCTAACTTCTAACTTCTAACTTTGATTTATGCACTGGGGCGCCGTCACTCTATTCCCAAATTTTGAGGTATTAGCGCCTGTTTGGCTGCAACCGTTCCGTTCAGTTCTCCCATACTCGTACAAATGACCCTTTTCCTTCGGTTTCGAAACGGGAAGGTGATTTTCACAGCAGAAGCAGTTGCCCAACGGAACGGAACCGTTCCAGCCAAACAGGCTCTTATTGGCTGTTTTACTCTAGAACAGCTGGGGTAAGCACGTGTTACCGCTGCTCCATCATTCTGGGCACCCTATCACCGAGTCTATTGATCCAAGAAATAGGCCTTGATTCCCCGCATCCCCGGAGATGCTGGAATTCAATGTGGAGGGGACATTTAACCATGACTCTCGGATACCCTGCCAGGAGAATTTGTGATCTACGAGGTACGTATGATATCATGAATTGGCAGCCAACATATGCGAGTGCAGAACGGCTCGTGTCAGGAAGGAAATTGCTTTCCCTACTACGTAAGAAAGGGCAACCGTTCAAATGGGAGCATTTCTCTCTCTCTAATACTGTAGTCTAAGTCATGGTGCTTTTGTGCTGCCTACTCCAGCAAAAGAAAAAAGGGGGGGTCACACCCCATTCATCCATACCATCAGTTCCTCTTGGGTGATATCCGCTCTCATCTACTAGTACTCGAGTACTTGAGTATAGCGCACCCAGTGGATCCTGAGACGAAATTATACATTTTCTTCCATTGCCTAATTTCGACCCACTTGGCAAAAATCTTGTTGTGGTGTGATTACTATTTTGTGTATAATAATAATACCGTACATGAAGGAATTCAAAGTGGTACGATCAGATTTCAATGGTTTTGACTTCTATGATACCCGAAATCGCCTCACACTTATAAAACGGACTGCTATTGCATACAGGTAAAAAAAAATTAGCCAGAGCCTCAGAATTTTGGCGGCTTGGAGTAACAGCCCATTTTCACAGAGGTCAGGCAATTACGGGCATTGGTGAGGCGCACACCTAAATAAACTATATCCAGTTCAGCTTAAAATTGAGGTCGCCGGTGAGAAGGGGAAACATAATCAGGTAACGTAATTTTCCTCAAGCGGGCTGGCTGGATTTTCCCGAAAAAGTGGTCTCCTCTGATGCCTTCCAGAATCCAGATGCACGAGAGGAGGTTAACGCAAACAGAACCCCCATGCTGATGATGCAGGCATCAGTCGTTGAGGTGTTTTACAATCACAATTATCTTTTCGTCCTAGCTACTCGAGTACTATACGTGTACTTGACAAAGGGCCCTTTTTATGTAGGCGCGGTGATAGGAGAAGGTTATCGTGGTGTCTATTTCCTAAGGAGGTTGCTAGCTAAAGGTCACCTTAAGTAGTCAAACCCCTACATCTATAACCCTATACATCCGTTCATGCCCTAGAAAGTTCACTCGTCCACACTTCAGTGTTCCTCCATCACATGTGCGCTTCCTGTTGCCTCCGCTCCTCTCCTCTCCGCTCCTAATTCAACGCTCTACTATGATACAAAGATTATTATGCTATCACCCCCCACTTCTCATGACAGTTATACCAAGCACTCAGGTTCCTCCTCCACATTTGCACCTCCAATTCTCCTTCCTCGCAGCAGACTCAGCGATAGGGTGCCAAGAATGATGGGGCAGCAAGAACTCGTGCTTACCTCAGCCATTTCAGTGTGAAACAACCAATAATATGTCTAGCATTGCTGAATCAGCGACACTTTCTTGCTACCTTATCATTCCCGGCACCTATCAACGAGTCTACGGTAATCTCAGCCCTCTCCCTAGATCCAGTCAACCCTTTCATGAAGGATTCACATCCACACCCTCCTTTCCTCTCTTCTCCTTCCTCGAGATTTTAAACATCTGATCCTCGTATGACCATACCCCTCTTTTATCTCTTTTAGTGTTCACCTGCATCTTCTGTGTCCGCGGGATAGAAACCTCACCCTCTTGGCTGGAGTCCCCCAGTTGCATATAGCATTCGAGTTAGGAAAATAGAAGGAGCTCCAGGTTGAGATTTCATCGAAGAAACTACTCGTATATAGAAAGGCCATATTCCCCTCAGGCTCTCTCCACATCAGCTCTCTCGCTATCAACCAACTTCTCCATCTAAGACAAAGACACTTTACACTCTAAAATTCTTCGTACGGAAAACCACTTTCATCATGAGCACTACTATGCTTGATCGTTCTCCTCTCGCTTCCTACAGCTTCACTGTTGGCAACAGGGTCAATATTCACGTCTGCTACCAAGACCCAACTGGCAACATTAAACAAACCTTTTATGATCCCCAGTCTCGCTGGCACCCCAGCCCCAACGGAATTGTTGGTAATGCCGATCTCAACAACGGAATCGCAATCACCGGCTGGAACAATGGGGACGAGGTATACCAAGTGCCCACAGTCTGCGAATTCATAGCATGCTCACATGGCCTAGGAACGAGTCTACTACATTGGAGATGGTGACAAAATTGTTGAGGTATTCCACCCCTTGCAGGTCAAAGCTCTCGTTCACACAACTAACCAAAGTCTCACCTTTAGCGCTGCCGGAGCAAGGGTAATAACAACTGGTTCGACGGTGAGCTTACGGGAAAGTTTATTGCCGCCCACTACTCCAGCCTTGCTGCCATGAGCTACATTGTCAACGGCACTTTGTATATCCGTGTCTACTACCAGGAAAAAAACAACAATTTCATTAAAGAATTCTCTAAAAATGGTGACGGACCCTGGACCGCTGGTCACACTTTCCCCGCCGCTTTCCAGGGCAGCAGCATCACTTGCACGCACTTCCTTGGTGGACAATATTCCCACTTCGTCTACTTCCAGAAGCCCGACACTGCGTTCGTTGAATATATTTCGGAAAACTCCACTCAGTGGACCATGGGTAAGTTATTCATATCCCGAAAAACCGCAACTTTAGCCCCTTTTCTAAACCTCACTTCACATTGAAGGTGGCTTCAAGTCCCAGCTCGTGTACGACCCAGTTGCATACATCTCCGCCGTCTCGTGGCCCGACAACCACCGCATCTTCACCATCGACCGTCATAACAAGTTTTGCGTGACCGAATTCGCCAACGGCGCCTGGGCTCCGACAAAGCAGCTCACCAACACCATCGTGTTCTCCCCTGTCGCCGCTACCCTAATTGCCGGCGCTTCCCGGATCAGGATCTATATACAGATCGCCCCCGGTCAGATTGCCGAATGGGGCACAAATGATGGAAAGAATTACTCAGTGATGCAGAACCCTCTCCCCACTAATTAAGACCGGATAAGGGGTTCATCCCAGGTCATTGGTTGTCGAGTAGTCATTGACCTTGGGTATCATGCCTGCTACTTTTTCCTTTTCGCAAGGCAAAGTTTGTATTGGAGATGGCTGGCTGGGGTTTCTATTGGCTGTTCTTTGAAATGTTTGCTTCTGCTGAATGAATGAATGTGATTCTGAGGTCAATGTTTGGTTCATCTTGCGCTGTAATCGAGTGACAGATGATGATGTGGGCATTCCCCCCCCTTTCAATGCCACACCGGAGTGCTTTAGGAATTGTAGTCTTGACATAGCTTTAGTTTCGGAGAGAAATACCATCCCTGAAGAATAAGATAAGATGCTCTAGAGCCATTTAGATTCGTCTAAGTTAGGTTTGTTTTTACCCCCCCCACAGGTACTCGATTAGCTGTTCTCAGCATCGGTTAATTAATTGGAGTGGGCTGGTCTTATCGCCACAATTGCCAAGACCGCCATGTGCGGCGCCCCATCTGATATACGATACTTACAGTATGATGTGTGCCGATTACAAGGGTACGTTAGAGATCAAGGTAATCTCCCACAGTCTCCTGCCAGAGCCGCATTGCGCTTAGCATCGCTCAGTGAACTCGACCCGCCCCCAGAGCCCAACCTCATTTTTCTTCTCCTTCCCCGCTCAATACCGTACCTTGTCAGCCTTCCAGGTTAAGACAGTCCTCGACCATGCCAGGAAGTTAGCAGCGGGTACCAGTATTCCAATACTCGGCCCGCTGTTTTAATTCTCAGCTGGAAGCAGCAGTTGTGTTCTTACCTTTCCCATAATATACAGTACACTCCCTTCCACCTACCGCTCCGCGATCAATCAGACAACACAATTCACCCTTTTATCCATAATAATCAAGATTTCGCACAAAAGTATCGCACCCCCCCCAACCTGGGAAGAGAAATTGGCTCAGCTCTCCACATACACTCTCTTTGTCCAAACGGGCAACACCGGAGCGCCCCGATAAATGAGATACCCCTAGGGTAGAGCTAATGACTTTCTAGGAGTAGAACCAGCCGTGTTATCAACCTCTCGCTCACCTTCCAGTACGAGTAGTTAAGTCCGCTATTTCTGATGAGCAGCACTCACCACACGCTCTTCCGACTGTTTTGTTTAACATCACATGCGTCGCCCCTGTGCCATAGGATAAAAACAACACACATATCTCTCATGATTAGCTTATAACTCACCTTTAATACTTAGACCCAAGACACTCCAGCAAGCTGCCACTGTCTCAAACCAGAAAAGAGCGGGGGATGTCTGATTTTTAAGCTAAATTCGCAGAGGCCGATTAACATAACTTATTAGTTTTAGACAAAACTAATTTACTTACTCTAGATGAGCGACAGAGGGTCACAGGACCGACATATAACATACCGCTGTCTAATCTAGCGCTTGGCTTCAGCTCCCGTTACTGATACTTGAGTACATTTAATATCCCACGAACCGGCGGGCACGGAAAAAGGTGTAGACTTTTGCCCCTACTCACCCAGTCATCCCCTTATTTAAGCCTAACACCCCCGTTTTATGATACCCAAAAGTTTAGCTCGCCACAATCAAGCGCAAGCTCTGAGCCAGCCTCAAACTCTATTGGGTGGAGGGGCTTGCGGCGCAGAACTTAGGAGTTAACAGCGCCACAGACATCACACTCATCGCGCTACCATCGCCTCACCCTGTTTAGGGTTGGCCGAGCGGCATGATTTCGAGGGTTTTTGTTTTTAAGCCCATGGGCTGTGGCATCAAAGGCGGGGGTATTCAGCCCTTTCTCGTTGTTAACCTACAGTATTTTTTAATTTTCTTTTTTAGAAAGCACGAAAGATCACGTAGTTATCGCGATGGTAAAAGCCAAATTACATACCCTGGTGCCTGCTGGGTTGCCTATAGGGTATGCGGTTATGTGGCTACGAGGATGATATGCAGTTGCGCGGATATGCGGACATGCAAGTTATGCGGATATGTGGCTAGGAGATATACTGTTATAAGGCGTCTAGTTTTGTAGCATACGACGACTAGGCACTTCGCCATGGCTTTTTTTTCTTCTCATCCTTCGCCGCTAGGCATAGGGTATTGGTTTTTTTGATTTTGATTTTGTTAATGCCAATTGCTATTGGGCACTAGGTATCGAGTATTTGGCCTTATGATGTTCCTTTCCCACCCTATGTCATTAGGCGTTAGGGATCACGGAGGATCACGAGATATCATATGATATATCATATCAGGCTGGCTCTTGGATGCTTGAGATCGCTAAGGATCAGGATACCGGTATGTTAGCTCAGTGTGTTCCTTTAGGGTTCGTTGAGTTCCGGGAGTTTTCCCCGGCGTTGTTCGTTAAACAGAGATATCTCCTGGTCTGTCCTCGGCTAGGTGAGAGAGGGAACAGTAAACTGGCCCACTGTTCTTTCATGTCAGCTACTCTTAGATCCTATTGCCATCGCACCACCGCTCCTCCATCCTTTCGTGCTTTCTTTAAGTCCCAACATCGCTAACCCACTTTAAGGCCTAAACCCACGCTCGACCCTTAAGACTTTCACTAGGTGCCTGTTTCGAAAAACAGGGTCTATGCAATTCAATAGCGTGAGTAATCCCAATTTAGTAGCATTCTCTCAGCAATGTTATAGGAGCAACAAGGTGGAGATGACAAATCACTGGAAACCTGCGACAACAAGTGATCCTAACTTCCTGGCCTTCTGGAATTATATGGGTGATCCTCATCTATAGGTTTACCAGTGCATTGTTGTTCCAAGCAATATTACATATCTCGATAGTGGGCCCGAGCCCGAGCAATAGCCTGTTAACACCGTGATGAGCCAGCCTAGGATTTTTTTCTTATACTTTCTACTTTGTTCGTATTTGTTTCTATGCACTAGTTCTGCACCTTCTTCCTTGCCACTAATTTGAGGGCTCAGGTATGCATAAAGAGGAGGCGATACTCTATCTATGTCCACCGTCGCATCCATGGATGGGCCAATTAATTGTGTTTAAATCTGCATTATTCCATGGTTAAAAATTATTTGTTGTTCCGAGTGACTTCACATGAATCTGTTGGAACAGTAAGTTTAAGGTACAGTACGGTACCAGAATATAAGTTACCGTAGATTTATCAGAAGTCGCCAGACGGGCCAATAAGCGCTACCCAGAATATGTGTAAACGATTATAGGAAGGATTGGGGGGGGGAGAAAGGAATCTTGGGGTCGTGAAAGAGGGTAAGAGAGGCTGGGGGGTCAATAATGGTTCACCTAATTGTTACACAGCGAACCCGGACTTGGATCTCAGAGGAGAGCACGCGGTTGCCTTGAATCGAGGAGTTTGGTGCAAAATATTGTCTATCGTTATCGTGTAGCACTCCTACACTCTGCTACGGCTGAAATCTACGTACTAAAAACTAACCAACGAGGGCCAGTAGAGCTACTTTCTAGTACCCCATAAGGTACGTGAAGATCAATGCACACAGTGGGCGGAGGTCTCTCATCACGAACCACCAGCCACAATCAGCGCAATATCCGGCACCGGTAAGCTAAATACATTCGTGCCAAGAAATCCCAAACAGCCACAAGAAACCCTCGAGAAAGAAAGCCCAACCTAAAATAAAATCAACATGTAATAGTTTCCCCACTGCTAGGCCACTGATGTTCTTAAGTGATGATAAAATATCCTCCAATACCCTTGATCAATACCCAGCCGAGAGAAGCAGTGAAAAGGCCGTCCCCTCAAATAGCCTTTACTACATGAGCCACATGAGCTAGCAAACAACCATCCCTATCGAGCAAACAGCATCTACAGTATGACGTGTCCTTCTCTTATCCCTATAAGCCGCGCAATCCCTATTTTCAGCCGGGTGAATTCAATCATGAACTATTATTCGCTCCTAGCAAGCAATCGAGAAATAATCCCCCCCCCAAAAAAGCGAGCCAGATCCAGCACCCTGCATCTCAGAATCAATTGTGTACGATACCATAACGGAGGGTATCGCTCGCACATTGCCTGGAATATGGATAACGGCCTCAAAGCCGAAACTCCGCAGGGCATAACTGAAGGAATATTAACACCTACAGCCTCGGATAAAACTCCCATTAGGATTCAGACCGATGATTCACCCTCATTCTGCTTATTGTAACACAGCGAGCAAAGTTTGGCGTTATCCTTACTTGAATCTCAATACAATTGGGAAAAATTAGGAACCCGTAGTGCATATCCCGGGTGAGATCTAATTACACTAGGCAGGACATGTTATGATGCAGCCAGCGATACGGTACTGCCGGCTTTTGAGCAGTGCTTTGATCAGGCGAGAGCCCTGACTGGAGGAATTCGTTTGTATAATTAAGGCGGGTGTACAAGATCAGGCCAATTATGACTTAGAGCCAGGGGGTCTATGGAAACGTAATCCTCAGGTTATTATCCCAAAATGGGTAGCTCAAGGCTATGTGTAATGCATTTTATACGATAAAGGATCCGTTTCCAGGAGCTTCAGCACACATCTCTTAGACCGGGCTTTCTTTTAGTGATAAATAGGGCATGAATAGCTGCTGCTCTTGGTATTATCCAGCCTACAAGCATGGAATTCGGGGTTTGGGGGATGCTTGTAATTAAGCAGCGCTGCAGACGCGGGAGCCACATATTCTTGGCTGTGGTCAGCAAAGCCTGAGAGCTTATGGCTGATTGATCCAAGGAAGAGTAATTTTCTATGGACAGCCCTTGCTTGGAGCTGGTGGGCCGTACGAAGAAAAGAAAAACCTACCGGCATGCGGCTTTCAGCAAGGTAGTACTCGAGGACTGTACCACTCTAGACTACTAGGATGCAAATTAATGATTGGCATTGTGCGACAACCAAAAGCCGCGGCTGCAACATGGGTACCCAATGCCACCCCGGCCTAATCTTTAATTTGAACCCAACCGGCTCCCCCCTCCCCCCCGCCGGGTTTCCCCTATCACACACCCTACGGCTATCTATCTATTGGGCGGGGAAAGAATGCCGGGTGTGACACAAGAAAACTTTTGGGATTTTCTGAACCTGAGGCCCCAGAGCCAAGCTTAAAACGGTCCAACTAGATCTTACTTGCGTTAGCGGTTACGGTATGATCGTCACCTGACTTGAAAAAGGGTTTTCGCTTCAGACCGGTATGTGGGGGGGATCTCTCATCCGGGGCATTAATGCTGGAGGAGGTGACTTTCCGTGAACCAGGTCATCATGAGATATTACCAGGTCTGGCTGATTTTGAGTTATTCGGTGTGGCACCGCACCACTCACATCATGTCTTAAAAAAAAGGTGAAACAAGGTTTCGCCTCACGGTTACTGTACTGTTCGAGTTTTTGATTGCGACACCTTGGGAGATAGACTGTGTACGAGTATGCCAGGTCGCATTGTATCATTATAGGCTACCGGCATTAGGCTATGTGAAGGGAGAAAGATCAACAGCAATTAACTTACGTATTCTAGTTTATTACTGTTAGATTCTTTTCAATTTTAGAACCTGGATAGCTGGACGGGAACCAGGTCTCCATTCTCCCTAATCGTCCCAAGAAACAAAAAGCACCCGGACACAGGATTTGAAAAATATATATATGGCAATTCATCCGGGCGTATCCGTGTGCGCAAAGCAAAATTATAACCCTCAATGTCCGGGCATTTCTCTCCCAGGAAGAGTACTCTCCAGCTGCAATGCGTGAGTCTACCGGTACTCGAGTATGGATGGACAAGGAGGGCATGGAGTATGTTATCGCAACAGGGGTTGTTTTGAGTCCCACTCGCCCCTGGCTGAGGCACGGTTGATGCGCATGAAGAGGCCAGGGAAGTGAGCTCCATGCATTCCCCCCAGCTAACTGTCACACCAAAGGCTGAGAAGCAAGGTTGCGGCGCGTTGTACGAGAGATTTTTACCCCCGGGTCACCTGATCGAAAATAGTTAATATGATACCGTATTGCCATGACCGGAACTACTAGAATGCGGAAGGCAGCTAGCTATTCCTTCCCATGAACTATGATATGCTCGAGTAAGGAAAATAAACTCTTGGTACCGAAGCGCCAAGACACAGGCGAAGGTGCGGGGGCTGCGTTGTCCTGCGATCCTATGAACGCCGTTCAGAGGTATCCCCCATCTAGTCCCCCGCTTCCCCACCTCTTACTGTTTCCCTCTTTCGATCTAGGTCGTGGGAATAAGTGCTGAAAGTCGCGCCCCGCCGCAATGCCCAGCTTTCTAGGGCGGCCCCCTTCAAGAGCGGACCCTGTGTTCCCGTAGACGCGTCCATTTATTATCTAACTATGTACGAGTATTAGATAATAATCAGTAGGCGTACGGTAGCGCGTATTTTGGGCCCGTGAGCTTGACCACCTTCCCTTCGCACTTGCCACACACCCTCCTCCCACCCTCTTTCGGAACATTATTCTGTACGAGTACTGTACCGGGACAAGCACTATGACCCACAGATAAATGAATCAACTGGGTACAGTACCACCGGTACCGTATTCGTACAGTTGCCGGTATTGTTCTAGAAGGTGTATCATCGTGGAAAAAGTCCCCTGGCTTGCCAACATACTTGAACTATATAGATATCACGCGCATATGCAACCCTCTCCACTCATCCTCCTTGGGTCACTCCACATTCCCGGGTAATCCCTTCCGTGGTTGGTTGTTGCCGCGCAGTTGGAAAGGGAGTCCTTGTCCCGTGCGGCCCGGGCGGTAGACCTGCTACGGTACTGTAGCCAGGAAGTCAAATCATTTCCATTTTCTTCTCAAAGTAGTAGCCCGCAAACCTACCTACCTCCTCCCCGTGAAGATTATGCACACTCCAGCGCCGTGGAACGGGATCTGTCCCCCCACCCCCCACCCCAACTAGCTCTCGACACCAATCCTGGTCCAGCTGGTGCACAGTACTGTACAGTACGAGTACAGTACCATTGACCACTCGAGTAATCAATGTTTTTTGTTTTTTTCCCCCTCGATTAGTTTACCCATCTCAGCGTGGTGTGTGTCTGCATGACAGCCTTACAAAAGGTTTCCTCTATTATACAGCGTGGGACATCTCTTCTGCACTCCATTTCATTTACTCGAGCAGACTAACCGGTAACCGGTACCGAATTTGGAACTCATCTTGCAGTATGATAATAAAATGGTATACTGTACTGTACAGGACCGGCCTTTGCCCTAATCCCCTCACCAAGGCAATCGCCATGCAGTTCACATGATAAACGAGGCTGCCGGTTTTACCGGAACAAGAGCGGCAAGGCTGAAAAACACGCTGTCCCACTTACGAGTACTGTACTCAAGTACTACTCGGGAGGCGGAGTTCCCCCCCCCCGAAACACTGTGTTTTGTAAACAAATGATATTTCTCATTGACTAGGGTTGTAATCTTCCTTCTTGACATTGGTTGGAGTCATATTCCGTCACTCGCTATATAACAGAATTGCCGCGCTACTACACAATATCATACCCCCTCCCACCCCCCTCGGTATAACATCATACCTGATTTTAAGCCGTGTGGATGTGTACAGTAGCCTGCGCATCATTATCAATGGCAAGTGTGCCCCCCTAAACGCATGTAAGCGGGACTGAATTATGTGAGTATCCCGGGCGGGGGAGGGGGGGCCATGCTAACCGTCAACGACATAATCCGCTCCGGTCACATATGAACTCGCTCCGCTTGCTAGAAACACGTATACACCCTTGAGTTCCCACACCTTACATAGCCTCCCCGCCGGGCAATCCGCCATCCAGGCTTTGATGAGTTCGGGGTTCTTGCTTGCAAGCTCGGTCGTCCTGCGTCGTCGTAGTGTCGTCGAGCGGATGGAGTCAGAAATATCCAGTATCATACGGCGGGCTAACTTACCCCGCAAAAAGAAAGAAAGAGAAAGAGAAAAAAGGAATTGACCCAGAAAATCACCTTACATTTCCGTATCAACGTAGCCAGGGCTAATCGCGTTAACTTGAATATTCCATTGGGCGAACTCTACCGCGAGCGCACGAGTCAAATGGCATACAGCCGCTTTTGTTGCGCAGTACTATTTTTCCCCGATTACGGTAACCAGCCAGCCCCCCCACGGTCAGCTATAATTAATTATTCGCATTCGGGGAAGGTGGGGGAATACAATTGATTCATACTGGGGTCGAAGAACCATATGTCCACTATCATGTGATTAGCCATACATTTGTAGCGTGTATGCTAGGATCTGTTGGGGCTCCAGAAATGTTACTTTATGGAAGCTGTCATTATTATCTTTCCTCCGCCATTCTCCTTGAAGATCCTGCAACAAGCGGTTGTCTTTTTTTAGTCAAGGACACGAGTCTCATGCATGGAGAGGGGACCAGAAAAGAAAGAAAAAAAGTCAGATGATCTTCACGTCTCTTTTTTTTTTACTTTTCCCCCCATCATTTTTCTTTCCCCTTTTCCATTGATGAATTTTATCTCAACTTACCTGGCAGCAGCTTGGGCGGTGTACAGGGGACCAAAGTAGTTGACCCCTGTAACATGTTGGGCCTCCTCCGATGACATTTCCAGCGCGGGAGTTTCTGTGTAAACCCCGGCATTTGCGACCACCACATCCAATCGACCGAAATCTGAGAAGACCTGTCTCGTGGCGTCTTCGATATCTTTAGCGATGGCCACGTTCGCGCGATATATCCTGACGATCGTTTTCGGATGTTTCTTTTGGATTTCTGCTGCACGTTCGCTTGCGAGCTCGGCTGTTGCTCCGGAGGAGTGTATCATGGCAATGCCTGCAGCTCCGGCTTCTGCGTAGCCTTGGCACACCGCCAGCCCAATTCCTCTAACAAGCACGACAAATACATGGTACGTTTACTTTGACGTTTCCCAGTTGAAGATATTCGTTTGTAGGATGAGGTGGCAGGTAAGGGGGGTGGTGGGTGGAATGAAGGGAGTGACGAGAGGGAAAGGATGGGGAAGAAGAAAAAAATAGAGGGATCATACCTGTTTCCTCCTGTAACTAGACATACCTTGCCCTCGAGAGAGAACAAATGGGACAACGGCGTACTCTCTGAGGGAGCTGTGAGACTCATTTTGATTGCCTGGGGGGGGATTGGTGATGATGAGGTGTCACTTCTGGTTGCGGGGTCTGAGCAATATATGTTCCGGTATCTATGGGCAGGTGGGGGGCCTTGCGAATGGTATAAATCACTAGTTCGACCATATGGCCGGGACTAAGACAAGAGAATCTCTAATCTTCGGATACAGATTACCACCGCTCTGGGACATGGGCCTAAGATGCATAGGGATGACGTCCGGTTGCATATTATCGATTGAGGGAGGGAGGGGTGAGGGAGGGGCGTTGGAACATTTTTGGAGGGTGGCTGTTAATATTTTAATCTCTCTCGTTTGTCACTATCCGAGTAAGAGGGGCGGGCACAAGGTATCATATGGGATGAATGATCTGATACGGGCACTACGTGTAAAAACAACTTGGGCAAAAAAGGGAAAGGAAAAAGCGACAGAAAACAAAATGAAGATGAAAAAAAAAAGTGGGCAAAAAAGAGGGGTATGGTATCTGATACATCCCTGTCCTTCCAGGCACATCACAAAAAAAAGCCAATTAAAAGAAAAGAATAAAGCACAACTTGAGTCCCGCTAAAACAATTCAGAAGAATGAAGAAGAAAAAAGAGAGATAGAGACGAAAGAATCTCTTGCAGCTCCTGCACAGAGTATGCACGCAACTTCATGTGACCGATTACTTCTTCGCTGGAATGGGTACTTCTGCCATCGCGGCCAAGCGAAACATGTGTCTGTCCTTATCTGACCGTGCATCATAATCGACGGTTGCAGTGTCTAAGTTAGGTCTCAATGTTAGCCACTCTGCTCTCCCATTGGTTAACAGCTGAGCTGACTGCGGCTACTCACGACAGGTGGTACGGTTGTCGAAAATAACTACGCTCTTGGGTTTCCATGAAAGCCTGACCTGAAAGTCATGTCCCTTGGTGATGTGGTCGATCAAAAAGTTTAGGAGGATGTCTGATTCAGGGTCCTTCCACCCGTCAATTCCACGAATAAACTCCCCGTTGACGAAAATTGACTTTTCGCCTGTAACCGGATGCACGCGAACAATTGGGTGAGAGGTGCGAATTGGATCCTTGCGACAAAGCCCTCCGTTCGCCCTCGCAAAATTACACATCTTCTCCGAAGAGTGGGTTGCCCTGAGGTCCTCCAACATTGACTGGAAGCCCGGTGATAAGCGGCTATGGCGCAGGGTTAGCATATAAAATCAATGCAGGGCTTGGTGAGATCTGGATCAGAATAGTGAGGCGATGTAACTTACTTGTAGGCCTCGGTGGTTGACGCAAAGACCGTATCACCGCCGACTTCAGGCGCTTGCAAGATACATAAGATGACATATCCCGGAGGCTGACGTTCGTAACTGACATCTTGATGCCATAGCGTAGACGTCAATTTGTGCTCGAAGAACTTGTCAATCTCGGCCTGATTGCCGTCTCGATAAATAATGTGGAACCCAGGAAAGCCTGGAACAGACCCCGTCACCGGTTGGTAGTTGGGCTTGCCAAAGTATTCCGCGAAGTTCTGTTGATTGGCAGGGCCCCAGTCGGCAAAGTCCTGGTCCTGCAGAACGACACACTTCCTCTCTGAGACGAGGAGAGCCAATTCGTCCTTGGCAGCGTCAGACATCGATGAGAGCTGCACCCCGGAGAGCTCGGTGCCCATCTTGGGGCTAATGTGCTTGATTTGGGCGTCTTTCAGAAGAGTTCTCTTCTCTTTGTCGGCGCGTAGGGCAGGGTCGATGAAATCGAATTCTGGACATGGTTGGAAGAATACTGGTTCCCATTGCGGGAGATATTGTGGATACCTAGAGGTTCCCTCTTGCTTGACTTGTTCCTTTTCAGAGGTAGGCTTATAGGGCAGGTTGATATCGTAGCTAGGGGCTTCTTCAGTAGGTTCGAGCGAGTGAGGTGCCATGCTGGTTCAGAGGTGATGGAGTTGATATAATAGTGAGCTCAAGGGTTTCTTGGGGGTCTGATTAAATTTCGAGATCGGAATTGGCTCTCTTGAACCGCCAAAGATGAAAGTAGATTTGAGTTAATACGAAGAGAGGATCGACTCCTGTTGGGGGGAGTCTGATATTTATCCCCAATCGCCAAAATGATAACGTCACAGACACTGCCCAAACACACAGCGCTCGGCCCGGGGGTTGCGAAATCCTTGCTGATTCATTCTTGTTCGTATGCATTCCACATCAGGTATCCAAACACCTCTGGTTTATTGGGGGTTGAAGTATCATGTCTGGACTTACCTCCCAGGGTCCCTGGACTAGAAAATCCATCGTGATTACCAAAGTTGACGCATGAATGCAAGTCTTATCGCCAGTGTCCGATTATGAGGCCCCCCTCGGTGAGCCTCATTGTAGACCCTGGTTTCCCAATTGATTTTGCGCATATGTACTCGGTATGCCTTGCCTTTGCAGAAGTGACTCTAGTCTCCTATCGCACTGTATAAACCGCGTGTTTTTCCAAGCCTTACAACCTAAGTTATCCGCGCTAGAGATTCGAGTACACAAGAGCATGCATGGGTCGGGTCTTGAGCGCTCACCAACTACAAGATTAAAATGCGCGGGGGATACGGTGAACACATGCACGCGTGTAATCAAAGATTCTTCCATTGCCGTTACACTCTCTATTCACGCTGAGGGGTGGGTGAAATAACATGCGATACGACCTAACGCGTCTACAAATAAATGTGTGTTTCGTCTGAGCGGTTCTTTTTCTCCGCTCGGCTTGTGGCACCGGTATTTGAGCCCCCAACATTAAACGTTCAGATTCGGACCTTGCACGAGATCTCTACGCACACAAGCAAGGATAAAAGAAATGTCAGCCTTTTTTCTTTTTCGTCTTATACTGATGCAGACCTATTATCGTGCATTTGCCATACTCAGGCTTGGGGGACTGTTATTGGATTGGATACCACTCCCTAGGGCATATGCCGGTGGTGCAGGTTCACTAGGATACTGTAACGTGGGGACGGGCCTGCGCAATGTCAAATGTATTCCATTTTGCAAGATACCATTATAATAAGTGCCAGACTAGGCTTAATGGCAGGAAAAGAGACACCCCGTGCCCCTGTAAGTAGTACCTAGGGGGCGAGGCAACGGATTTCTCGGGGGCCACAGAACAACATTTACCCCCTCCCCCAAGAGTGGCAGGGCTCATCTCCAACGCAACCCCACTCACCGCGCAAGAGTTTTCGAGAACGGCTGCGATGGAGGTTAGGCGCTAGCGCGAGCCATAGCAGGAAGAGGGTATCTAGTACCTGACCAAATGTGGATGTCCCAACCGGTCTTCGCACTACCTACTGCGGGTTTGTCCACCTAGATTTATTGTACCGTCCTTGTACAGAGTGTTAGCTGTTAAGCCTCCAATGACCATCCAGCATTCGCTATTTTAGGAGAGAGAAATTTAACAGCCCGTGGGATCTACCTTTTGTTGGAGGCGGCGGCGGCGAAATAGAGTCGAAACAGACAAGCCCATGATGATCGTTGGGGTTCATGCCACCACCTCAACCACCACCGCCGCCAGTGGAGGAAAACACGGTAGTATGATTTCCAACAAACGAAACTACAGCATGGGGGCTTAAAACATTGGCCCCGCGCAAGATAGCATGGCAATTCAGATCGGCTCACAGCACTACGATCACACCAATGTATCCTTTTTTTAGCAGGGGGAAAAAAAATATACCTGGGTTGCTCCTCCTTCATATCGCTGCGGGTCATTCGAAATCATTAGACAGTCCTCTGTTTAGAGCATATGTAGCTAAAGTTGTGCCCTCGTGGTAGGTTCCCCGCTTCGTTTTCTGATTCGTTTCCTATTTCTTTAGTTCGAGGAACTGTAAAGTACGGTACTGTACGGTACTGTACTGAGTGTTGCGATAACAACTGCCGAAGACGAGTGACCCAGCACCGCTATATTCCGAACAAAAAGGGTGCCAAGAGCTTCAGATGTCGATCAATTGAGATCGGAGGATCACGATGCTTTCCGCATGTCGTTAGCCTCCTTTCATATTTCCTCACAAATCGCGGGCAATGTTGTATGTTAACTAAGACTGATAGGGTCGAGGTAACCCTTCAATGAGGGACGAAATGCCCCCTCTTCCTCTTCTCCACCGCCGCCTTCTCTCCCCCCTCTCTTCAGGATGATGGATGCTTGCTGTCAACCCCACATTCCCTGTTGCTATTGGCAAATATGGTCGATCTTTTGGACAAAAAACCTGAGGGTGGAAGATGTGAGATATCCGCTCCCAATGAGACCAATTGGATGCCTTGTGAGTGGATTGATACCTGCAAGTTACCTTAATGCATAACTCGATAAGATTACCGAGTCGAATCGTATCATATCATACTCAAATATATCTAAACGCTTTGCATCGGCTCCTTAGGAACAAGGGCCGCCTTGTGGCCGGCAGGTAGCACACTCTTAAAATAGCCACCAGGAGCAGAAAAGAGTTACATTCAAAAAAAAGCTCCCATTTTTGCCCAAATATATCAACTGGGGTACTACACAGTATATACAGAAGCTCACCACTCCATAATTCCGGTCGGTGAATCAAAAAAAAAATCAAGGAATCAATCATATCTCTTCCTGCAATCCGACAGGAAATACCGATCAAGCGGACAAGTATCCGAAAAATCGTAGCATATTTGAAAAAAACTGACATCCGGAAAGCTCCGCAGACAATCTTTCTGGATCTGATCCATCGGTCAGGGACCTTTCGTTTTGAAAAGAAATAAAAAAATTGATGGGGGTGTGTTGGCAAATTACGCTTGCCATAAATTTCTTCACGAATCACAAATACCTATGGGCTAGGGTTTTAGCCTGTCGTCAAGTCACAATTTGTCGAGGGAAAAGGCTAATTTACCACGAATGGGGGAAAAAGAGTGCAAGTAAGGGGGAAACTGAGGCTCACCAGCTTTCATCCTCACAACCGACTTTCCATTAAAACTGCTGGATGTCTGCTTATTCCTCCGCCCCCCTGCAAAGTGTTCTATCAAGTCAAATGACTGAAATAACACTATTATGTGAGACTTGATCATGTACTATCACTCGTACTGACCTTCTTCATTCGTCAGGCCGGTCAGAATCCGAACTGCGAAGCTAACGCACAGGAAGGAAATTCCATGCCTAGGGCTCGCTTACATTTCAGCACTTTAAAGCTCCATGATATCATGATATCAGGTGTCGCAAGGCTGTCTTGGTACTGGTGAGCCGGTAGGAACTGCATTGAAAACGAGCTTTTTGCGCTTCTAGCAAGACCCCCCCTCGGACAGTATTTCTATCTCTTCTCCGCAACCGGCAAGCGCTCCAATCACGGTAAACGAGAGGCACGGTAGAAGCCCATTCCAATATCTATCCATAGAGCCCCCAGAGGCGAAGCTATTAATCACGTTAGGTTGAACTGACATAGGCGAGGTACTAGGGTATGCAGAGGGACTAGCTTTTGGCCTTGCTTATGCAGTTGCCTGACGAGGCGAGGTAGCCCAATAGTACTCGCGACACTCTACCCAACATTCGGTGATATGGCGAGGCCTAGAGAGAAGTAAATGTCATGATTGGACTCGTAGTTTGCATCTGGAATCAAAGTATCCATGTCACTCTTGCCTCTGATTAAGCCTTCAAACCCCACCCCCCCCGTCTCTTTCCGGACGAAATACGGGCTCTCGCATCCAAGTGCAACTACAATACATCACATGGACACTCGGCATCAACTGGTGGGGAGCAGGGGCAATGGGCTGACTTTGGCCCTTTTGCCAATTCTACCTCTATCCGTTGAATTGAGTAACCTTGAAACGGGCGGGCCGGAACGCGCAGTACACTACTGCGCATACTAGCAAATACCCTAATACGAGTTTGAAGCCTTGGGTGGTTGCGATTATAAAAAAAATAGTGGGGCAAGGCCAGTCATACACCATAATATGGAATTTTCGCACTGTAGTATCAAGCCGGAGGCCAACATGGGATGTGCAAATAATTCCATAAAGTGGTCCAATTAATCTTTGGCGGTCTAGGAATATAGATAGCATTTCTATTGTACACGTTGTTTCAAGTAGAATCGCAGCTCAATGATCCTCCAGCTCTCATATCAAAGGGCACCATTCATGGCAAACCATTGTGAGGATATTTCATCCAGCAATTACAGATACGGACTCATGGACGAAAGATTTCTAAAAATTTATAGTGATTTCCAGAAAATTGGCGAACCCGCGTGCTCAATTATTTGAGTTTTAAGTGTTTTTAGCCAGTGGATGATTATTCTAATAACCCTGGTTTTGGTGGTCGGGTGAGGCGTTCTCCCGCTATTTTATTTCACTCCTACGGTTTCGCCGGCAAAACCCCCGCACGAGACCACCCGAATAGGACTCCCGACCCTGTTGCATGCGACCGGGAGGTTTTGTTACTTGCATTTAGCACAAAGTACCTAAAAATGAGAGTGTATCTTTTTTTCTCTCTAGTTGGATAGCCATGTATTCTTCGGATCAATTATTATTATAGCGCTAGCGGTAATTCTCCCGAGTCTTAGCGCCAACTATCTGCCTGTTAGAAACAGGGCTGATGTCGGCAGTCACTAGGGCACTAGCCTTGCCTTCTTCCTTCCAACTCCTGGGAACTTTTCATCACTCCCGCAATTTCTGCGCAAGAGCGGTATATTAAAACTGAGGTAAATTAGTTACTGTGAAGCGGTGGAACACACGAGATGCGTAGCTCACTGGTAGGAATTATTATCCAGGGGGCATTAAACCCAACAAAATATAGCCAAAAGTAATAGGGCTCCGGGCGGCCTGCATATCCATTAGAAGGTGCCTCAGGTGCGCGGAATACTCGAGCACAGTGCTGAAGTAAATGGGGGGGGGAATGAAAGCACCCACTATGACGATGCCCCTCTTCCCAAGAGGTTACAAGGTATAGAAGACATCCGTAGATATGCGCCATACTCCCGAGCATCTGCAAAGCATGCCTATTGTAACTACCCTTGGCTGTAGCTGCAGCCGCCAGAAGGCAAAGGGGACCCCAGAGAAACTTCATGTAATCGCCCACACCACAGGTCAGCCCCTTACAATTCGAACGCGCCCCCTCCGGGTCGGGAAGGATTCTCGCGTACTACCGTGATGCGCTCAATCGCGAGCACAAACGTATCCTCGGAAAGATATCTGGAATCGCTAATCGCGTATTCCTTCCAGAGCTGAGCTGGTAGGTCAATTCTCGAAGGAAGGGTCGCGTGGTAGACCAGAAAGTAGCCTGATTTTTTCCTCTATGTCAATTGACTAAGCTGGGTTCCAATTTGATAAACTGACCCTCGAACAAGACGTGTAGCAGGCCAGCTAAATGCCAACAACCAGTAAGTAGAGCGCGCGCGAACAATCACGTTTTTAACAGCAATAACCTACAAATTAAGAACCAACAGATGATGGCTTTGTCTGCAGCCGACAAACTCCTTCTAACAAACATCCAGGTGCTTCCAACGGCTGTAATGATCAGAGTACCCATTACGGAGCATAACCCAAGTGCAGAAACATCATTTCGCACATAATTTGGGAGTAACAGGTGCGAAGGGCTATACGGATGCATTGTAACAAAGGAAATGAAGAAACGCAGAGCTGAATACCAGTAGAGGTGTTGGTAGGGCAGGGAAGTGAAGTAAGCGGAGTGAATAGGTCAGGGTTTTTCATTTTGATTGGATTCAGGGTGGGGCTCGGTACGCTATCAAGTCCTGTCTGCAGGCAAGGACAGGAGTGGTGTGTGGTTGGGGGGGACTTTCGAAACCTGAGAAATACCAAACTTCGAACTACTAAGGCTCCCCAACCTTTATTTTTATCCTCTTATTTTTCGATAGATAATAGGTTTAGAAATAGAAAAACATTAACCTTTTCAGTACGCTACAGTGTAAGTTAGAGGTTTAAAGTTTAAAGAGCAGGCAAATCGAGACTCCCAGTTATTTGCTATTAAAGCTGCCAAGGGGCATGGTTCATATGTCAAAAAAGCCAAATGCGCTAGTAATTAACGCATTCGGACATAATTAACATGCATTATTATGTAAACTGAATGCTAATAGGGTGCTTCAGGAGTCCCGTTTGGGTTGTTGACAGGAAATTTTTAAGTGGCCAAGACAGACGCGGCCCTATTCCCTTAGGGTTACAGCCTGGCTGGGCTGGTTGAATTTCTATTTTTTTCTCACTTCAGGGTCAAACTGAGATTCTTGAGAACACAGGCCCACATTTCCTACGGTATATCTTTGCTTTAAGTGGAATAGCCCCTGGACCGTGCTGAACTTAAAAATTTCCTGAAAACAACCAAAAAAACGGGACCATGGAAGTTCTCGGGGGCGATGAAAGTGATTTACATTTTGTGGCGCAGCATGACATAAAGTGATAGGACCAATCCTGCATGACCTGCACCCAATCTGCCCTGTCACTTTGTGCCAAACAGCGCCACAAAAGGCAAGTCACTTTCATGCACCCCCGAATATATTACTCTAATACCGTACATCCTCCAGTAGGGAAGATCGGGAAATGTGGAAATTAAATGTCAGAAACACAGTTTCTCGATTGACCCGAGCACGCCGAACGCCCCAGAAGCCCGATCCCCGTTTCCCGGTCTTTTCTACAGGAGACTGCAGTGCTCTGGTTTAAGTTTCCCTTACTAGACTGTTCCCTTCTAGTTTCCCGTCGCTCAAAGGAGGAATCTCCAGAAAATAAGTTCGGATCTCAGACTGGGTGGTATCCAGGTTTATTGCGTAGTGCCCTGATAAAATTCAGTATCGGTGGCCACTTTTGTACTAAAAACGATGTGTCTTAGAGTACTACAACCAGCTAAACATTTTATGAGTACTACAACCAGCTAAACATTTTATGAATACTTGTCGTCAGGGGAAAAGATAAAACAGAAATATAGGCAAAAGATGTCAATGGATAGCAAGAGAGATCAGGTCAACTGTAGGAAGAAATTTTGCCGATGCTTAAAGAATGAGAAAAGCGAAGTTAAATTATATACAAGTGTTTTTTTCTGTATCTTGTATAGTGATAAGTTAACAAAAAGAGTAGATAAAAATACAAATACAAATAGGTTTTATTTTTATATTAACATTATATAAAATCTTACGGAGATTGGAAAGAAAAATTCCAATGTAAAAATGACCCACTAGAAGGGAAAGACTACATTTTAAGCTTTCTCTAGATCTCTTGAATGGCCGGGTATCGATTGTCTCCTTAAAGCTATGCTTAATACTAAGATGTAGACTTGACCCGAACGTACCCACCACTTCCACCAGGGTTAAACGTAATTAAAGTGCCAACTTATCTCTTCCGACAATAAGATATCAGAGCCTATCTTATCTAATACTTTGTTATACCTTTGGTTCATCATTATAATAGCCTTTAGATTAGTTAAATGCGCCATTCATCAAGAGAAATCTTATGCTAACGAGAATTCATTTGAAACTAGGTCTAAGAATGCTTGTAATATAGCTAGGTAACCCTGGGTTGTATGATTATAGAGTATTAACTGCCCTCTTAAAACAGTACCGGTACCTGAGCTCAATACGGTAGCCTTATAGTTCTGCGCTAGGTGACGGTTCTATTGTACCGGTACTCCTCCGGCGCAAATTAAATACTCGAAATGCTGGTGATAACGGCCGCCCAACGTCAACAACAGTCTTAGTCATCAATTATTAGCAAGTGAAAGATAGCACAACTTAGTACTGGGAGGAATAAGAAAAATATATATTTTGCAAGATAACCTTGGGGGAAAAAAGGGTGGTGAAAGAATAATGAAAAGAAATTCAAGGCGGTGGTTGTTATAGCAGTAGACGCCTTTGATTCTTTTGCTCCTTAGCTTCGGCTATTACTTCTTAATTAATCACAAAACGAGGTATTCAAAGTTAAAATCAAGAATTTTGAAGCGAGTGCAAGGGGTGGCTTCTGCATTAGACTACTTTCTAGAAATAGCCAATAGTATAGACAGATAAAGAGTAACAGGTTCGAGAACACCATAAATAAGACTAAATTAGTGATAATTATTTGTGTAAGAAAAATTAGGGTACATTGTGCAACAATTACATCATGAAGATAGTGAGTGATACAATAAATGTAAGCAGAACCATAATTGATACAACATACCCATGAATTGAGCAATGAGCCATGTCACAGCCTGTGGCAAAACATATGATTGAAGCCTGGACAGCCCAGGAAACCGAACATTTGATGCAATGGCTTGAGGAGCCTGAAAACCAGTGCAAGCTTCAGAAAGGTTCCAGTATCACCAAAAGACAGATCATCAGCAAGACAGCAGACCAAATTCCTACAAAACCAAGCGAGAAAGTTGGTTATAAATAGAACAACCTGCTAAAATCATATCGGGAGGCGGTTAAGCTAAATGGTCAATCAGGATGGGGATTAAGCTCTATAGATCTAGAAAAGAGAAAGCAAAAATTAAGAGGTATGTAAATGATTAATATTAAATTATGAAACTAATTGAATAAAATAAAAATAGAGAAACTACTATCGAGATGCCATATTTCTTCCGCTTGGAAGCCATTTTTGGCAATCGTCCAAACATACATCCTCCGGCAGTGCTCGATTCTGGACTTAACCGCAATGATGCTATAGCCGCCGTTGAGAAAATAATTACAGGAATTCAAGGAAGAGGAGAAATCAACAAATATGAAAGGGAAGAGGATGGGCAAGATATAGAAGCGGAAGGAATGAAGGAGAGAATTGAAGAGGATGGGAGAAACAGAGAGGTGATGAAAGAAGAGAACTTGGATAATATCCAAAAAGAACTCACTTGCGACAATGGAGGAGGTGAGAAGGGCGGCGAAGAATTACTCTATATATCGTAACAGTTAGTAAGGAAGGGGAAGGAGAAACAAAAAGCGAAGGAAGGAAGACAACAGAGCTTTCTGAAAGGTTCAGCTATTCGAAGTGGTGATAAGAGACCATTTCCACAGTTGATCGATGAGGAGAGAGAGGAGGAAAGTAGTAGTACATCAATTGAAAAGAGTTCAAAAAGAAAGAAGGGAGAAGGAGGAACACTTATTGATGCCATTTCTATCTTAGCATCTGCGAAGACAGAGGGAGAAGTCAAACGATTTGATTTTTTAAATTACCACCTCTTACAACAAGGGGAGCTCTGAGGCAAAGAGCTTGCTCTTGGGAGAGATCGGCTAGCAATAGAGAGAGAGAAAGCCCGAGCGGAGGAGAGACGAACTGATCTTATAATACTACAATTACAATCATCTATGCAGGTTAATTGGCAAACCCAGGGAGGTAACAGTGGAGTCTAAGATACTAGTGTGGGATCCTACCTGCAAATTCAGCTTGTCAATCCTGAACATTATATCATTTCCACCTTTCCCATTCTGTCTCCTTATTCTACATACAGCTCACGACTTGCTGCCCATCCTTCAGCCTGAACGGCTTACCCGCCGCCTACCGCGAATCCTCCTGCACTTACTTCTTATACACCACTCACAACCCACTACGCCCACTATTTACAGCATACCTACAGCCCTCCTACACCTACCACCGTCTGCCTACCACCGTCTGCCTACTGCTCTCCCCTACGTTGCCCTTTCCTGCACCACCCTTCACCCCACCGCTCTTAACTCCAACAGCCTCAGCCTACCCTTCACCCACCTCTACACACTCACCTTCGCCTACCTACTACCTGTCTCTGCCCGCCCTCTTCCGCCCACCCTCTTCCATCCACCCACCTCCGCCCACCCACTACCCGTCTCTGCCCACTCTTCTCCTCCCACCACCTATACTCCTCCACCCACCATCTGCCCTCCTCCACCCACTACTCACACCCCTCCACCTACCGCCCACCCTCCACTAGTTAACTGCTACCCTGAACTCTTCCTCCCCTTTCTCTCTCTTCTCTTCTTCTCTTCTTCTCTTCTTCTCTTCTTCTCTTCTTCTCTTCTTCTCTTCTTCTCTTCTTCTCTTCTTCTCTTCTTCTCTTCTTCTCTTCCCTCTTCCCTCTCCTCTCTCCTCCCTCCTCCCTCCTCCCTCCTTGTACCTGTTATCTCCCATCTCCCGTCTCTCATCTCCCGTCTTCTGTCTTTTGTCTTTTGTCCGTTGTCTTTTTTCTTTTTTCTTTTGTCTTTTGTCTTTTGTCTTGGGTCTCAAGGAGTAACCCCATCATGGTATGTTAGGTTCAGGCACACTTGTAGGTGTGAGCAGGGCTATGACCAGCTGGCATGGTGGTGACTGGTATTGTGTGGGAGAGAGCACCTGTCACAAATCATGACTAAGCAAGGCAGATTTCACATGACTAATAGTTATTAGTGATAAGGTATGTTTATGTTTCGGGCAATGTAGTCAGTTGACTCATAGTTCTCACATGACTCGCACTTGCGTGTCATTTAATTATTATGATTGGTAGATGTTTCTATGACTCACAATTGTGAGTGATAATGATGTAATGACTGTCACGCGTGACTCACATTATGACTCACAAGTTTCACTCAGGTGACGCAGTTTGCACACCTGACTTGTTTAATGTGTTTTGATTGGTTTACGGCATGTTGTGCAGTGACTCATAGGAGTCATCTGATGGATTTCGGGCATGACTCATTATGAGTCATAAGACCGCGTGACTCAAGTTATGAGTCACCAGGGTTAGGGATGTTGGCGTGAAGAGTCTATATAAGGGGACTCAGTCACAGTAGTTAGTACCACGAACCATCTCCCCTACACCTCCGGCGATTGAAATCTCAACACCAGGGAAATCATCGTGGGATTCCACTACCACCCCCTCTCCTCCCCCTTGATGGCTTCTCCCTAGGGGAGCGATGCTACAACCCCTCCTCTCCCTCTGAGGTCTACCCCCTTCTCCACGGGGTTCTTGTTCCTGTTCATCGTTGACTCCCGCTCATGAAGTTCGGTTCTCCCCCTTACCCCGCACTTCCTTCGCACCTCGCTTAGGTTTTGCACGGTCGGCAGTCTGTCCTCTTTGCTCACGGTCGGCGGTGAGCTTTCCAAGCACTTTGCGAAGTACCTTTCCATCTCGGTTATGTGGTCCTGACGGGGAACGCTTCGGTCAGTAACTTCAGCACCTCGTTTTCGTTTCGCATTCGGAAAAGCATCGGCCGTGGTTGCTCTAGTCGGTCGTCTCAAGTTTTCAGAAGTCCTTCCTTCTCCCATCTCCCTTCCTCTACCTTCTTGGTTTTCGTCCCGTTGCTTGGTTACAGCTACTCCCATCCCCACTCTTCCCACCCCCCTCAGCTGGGACCATACTGCTTCCCCCCCATGGTCGATCCTCGGTCGCTATACAAAAACCCGCCTCGGTTACGCCCGTCCTCCTGGCCGTCGCTAATGCCGCCTTGGTACACCTTCCGGCGACCTCTCACCAGGGTCGCCTCCATACACCGTTCTATCCTGCCATTGGGCACCGGTTCGTCCCCCGGCACTGCTCCGGTGTGCAGGTCCATACTCTCGCTTCCTAGCTCAGGCTGATACACGTCACTCATCAGACGTAAATTTCCTTTGTCAGGGGTTCATTTATCTCCTTTGTTCTTATACTTTGTAGATGTCACTAAGGGTTCTCCTCTCCTTCCTGCTTGTTTCTTTCCTTTCTACTTCCTTCGGGTGTACGTGTATGTTCGTAGGATATGGTTGGGCGATAGGCGAGATGTGCGGTTGGTCTCATACCAGAGGGACTTGGGGGTTTGGATGTTTCTTGAGGTGAGGAGGGCAGGGTTTTTGTCGGCCATATCGTTAAAGATGCATGCTGTCTTTGTACCTTAATAAAACAAATGCACTTGATTTAAAAAAAAGAAAAAGAAAAAAAAAGAAAAAAAGAGAAAATCACAGTAGTTGGTACAGGAACCATCTCCCCTACACCTCCGGCGATTGAAAACTCAACACCAGGGAAATCATCGTGGGATCCACCACCGCCTCCTCCCCCTTGATGGCTTCTGCCTAGGGGAGTGAAGCTATAACCCCCCCTCTGCCTCTGGGGTCTACCCCCTCCTCTACGGGGTTCTCGTTCCTGTTCATTGTTGACTCCGCTCATGAAGTTCGGTTCGCTCCCCTTACCCCGCACTTCCTTTGCACCTCGCTTAGGTTTTGCACGGTCGGCATTGCATTCTGTTCGCTCAGGGTCGGCGCTGAGCTTTCCAAACCCTTTGCGAAGTACCTTTCCGTCTCGGTTGTCTGGCCCTGTCGGGGAACACTTCGGTTAGTAACTTCAGCACTTCCTGTTCGTTTCACATTCGGAAAAGCATTGGCCGCGGTTACTGTAGTCGGTCGTCTCAAGTGTTTGGACTAGTCCTTCCTCCTCCCACCCTCCTTCCTCCACCCTCTTGGTCTTCGTCCCGTTGCTCGGTCACAGCTACTCCCATCCCCCCTCTTTCCACCACCCCCAGCTGGCACTTTACTGCTGTAACGACCCTATGAAAGGTAGCTACAATCACTATCACCTTAGCCCAAATGGTATACCAAGTGGTAACCAGAGGTGGTATGGTCTCGTATACATGTTATACAAATGGCTGGTAAACCTAGGATAAGGCCTAGGGAATAGTTGAGTAACCTTGAGGTACTCTACTAGGCAGGGTAACCTTTCAGGAGAACATTCGCATAAGGTCAAGAGAATTATGGGAATGTCACACGGACCTCCGAGACGACTTCTGTGGTCGACTGGAGGACTTCCTGAGGGGTTAAAGGCATAAGAGAGCAAAGTTACCCTACCTTGGGAATTTAGCTATTATGCCCATGGGTCCCAGTTACCCTACTGAGGAACCCAAGTTACCCTACCTTCACCGGCAAAGTCATCCTAGAACTTAGAGGTCGATTGCCTCACATTCTATGGGCTCTTAGATGTTCTTGGGTGCACACGCATCTGCGCGGGGAGGCCCCACGCCTGTAT
>Ga0307509_10001545_pt1 | contig 38784 bp, 29 predicted proteins | sample 10_EM_MG_FD_202245 | JGI IMG/M metagenome (GOLD analysis project Ga0307509, IMG submission 202245) | Populus trichocarpa ectomycorrhiza microbial communities from riparian zone in the Pacific Northwest, United States - 10_EM | ecosystem: Host-associated > Plants > Roots > Unclassified | place...
AAATCTGATATCTACTTAAGTTTAAGCGTTTGGCATTCTACTTCGATAACCAACTTTTCCTCGAGAGAACTTATTGAGTGAAGCTTTCAGCTTAACGATATTAAGTTTAACCGTTTTGATTCTTCGAGAATTATTTTACTCTATCTTTATCTTTTACTTTGAGTATTGGCGCGGTCGCAACCTTAGAGTTCACCTCTCTATAGGGTGCCCCCGTTACACTGCGTTACATTTACTTTCTGAGATGGGTTGTAACGGGGGCCATTTTGGTCCGATGAAAGATTTTCAACTCTGGGGTCCAACTCTTTTTGGGCAGTAGGCCTTCCCTCCTTTATTCCGGCACCACCTTCTCCTCTCAAGTTGAGGGGATAGCTTGATTTTTACGCTGTGGCATTGGGCTATGTGGTTGTCCGAGTGGCGCTGTGGCAGTGGTGGCGTTGATTTCTTTTAGGGTACCCTGGGGACCCATTTGGGCGAAGGGGTGGTGTGGACTTTTCTTTTGTTGGGTTGCGTGACCGGTTTGCCGGAATGTGACCTCATGTTGGCTAGCATGTTGTTCACCTTAGTGTTTGAAGGAGGTTTGGGTAGTGGATTTCTTTTGTTGTGCCCTAGTTGGGCACTTTTATTTTGAGGATTGTTGTATGTTAGTCGGGTTCTCGGGCTGCTGTGATGATGGTCTATGGATCGCGCGGTTGGGGCCATACCATAGGTTCTACGGACTAGGCAAGTTGAGTTGGCTTACCTCGGGATTGTAATGCCTCGGGATAGAGGGCCTGGATTGGAATGCTTCCCTACTTTAGTTAGTTAAAATTGAATGTTGAAACCACAGGCTCTGGCTCAACAACTCCACGGTGCTCTATCTCAGTCGACTAACCAACTAACTGGTGCATACAGGAGTACATATCAACAAGACCCTTTGCTCCTCATGAGCTACCGTGCTTGTTGGAAACTTTAGTCACGGGCGTGCTCTCTTCTTGTCTGTTGCTGTTGTTACGAGTGATACCTCGTGACCACCTACGTCACCCCCTTTCCCCTCTCAGAATTGTTGGATATCATGGGTGTTTACCGGAGCTTAGTCATTGGTTGAGGGCCGCTCACCGTAAACTCTCGTTAAATCCACCATCGGGGATCTCAACAGTCTAAACCGCAATAGGCTTAGAAAGGCATGTTAACAAAATTACGAATACAAGTCAATGAGATCCAGTGAGCTTGTCATAGGCAAGCTATACCGTGTCTGGAAAACACTATTCCTTCCTAGGGCGTTTTGACTCTAATCGGAGGGATCCGAGGCCGATGGCCGATGGTGGATTTAACGAGAGTTTACGGTATCTTCTTTGCACTCTGTTCTGTCTCGCTTCTGGTTTTCTTCTCTCTTTGAGCTTAACAACTTCCTTCCATACAACGAATAAAGTCAACGAAACGGTTCTTGACTCTACGGTCATTTGACCTTTGATTTCTCTCTTGTTCTCACATTCCGTAAAGTTCCATCCGCACTTCCTATTCCCATCAAGCGGCTTGCAAACAATTTATTCCATCCACCGCGCAAAGTAATCTGCCTGTCAAGCATCATTTCTAACAAGAATCTTCTCCCCTCTTCTCTCTTTCTTCGCTGTCTTGTCTCTTTTCTCCTTTTTTCACTCAATCCTCTTTTTGTTCAATAAGCAATATAAGTCTTTCGCTTTCTCCGGTGACCACTCTCCTTTTAAACCTGTGGAACTACTCGCTTCTACTCCTTCCCACCCGATAGCTCTCAGCAGTGCTACTCCCTGTTAGTCTCCCTTTCCATCATAAGCACACCCGGCTAACAAACGGAAAACAATCACCTTCCTGCATCCGGGCATCCAGCCGTTTCACACTGACCTTACAGTGCTTCCGCTTTTCTCCCAGCCTTCCCGAAAGCTGCAAGATCCCAAAACTATCGCGCGTTCCTGCCTTCACAATGCTTTCCGCAAACACGCCCGAAGCCGAACCGCATGCCCGAAGCCAAAGCGAGTCTCCGGAGACAAAACCCATACCCGATAGCAAACCTATGCCCGAAGCCGGAGCCATATCCCCGGTTCCTCGACGCATATTCGAAGCCACAAACAAGCGCGCTCCCGGAAGCCAACTAAACAAAGGAAGTATCGTGAGAGTATGGCGAGCAGCACCATTTTCAACAACTTTCAACAATTTTAATAGTTAATTCACCTAAGTCATTATTTTTTTACTGCCATTTTGTCGTGAACTTGTGGTGTTGCTCTAAAATTTTCGTTGTGCCTCATCTCTCGGTATGCCGTCAGGTGAGTTAAAACGCTCTTGTGCACAAGAGGCGACTAAGAGCTTTGGGTGCCGATTCCGCGTGTCACGAAAATTTTTATGAGTCTGCTATATCTCCGATACATCGTATACCGTATCACCGTCTCCTGCCGATCGCGGCATATTGGGACGGACACTATCCATATATGGTACTAGGCCAATTTTCGAAGCCTTTACGTAAGTAAGCCTGACCACTCGAATAATGTGAGCAATAAGGAACATGAAAAGTGGGTCTGGTAGTCAAGCTTCCCTGCCCCCATAATGACCCTATTGCCGGACGGCTGGTTGGCATCTGCGAAGGATGCTCCCTAGTGATGGGCACGATCATGCTCGATCATAAATTTTTGGTGTGATCGAGCACGATTTATGCTCGAGCATGGGCTAAATTTTCTGCTCGAGCATGATCGTGCCCATCACTAATGCTCCCTGACTATTCATTAATAACTAGACTCTATCCTGGGTGCAGTCTATACGTAGTTGCTCACAATCGCTCTATGAATCCTAGTACTAACGTACATCTCTCTTCTTGTCTAAAAAGTACTATATATAACTTATCTATCACTCCCGGAAAAGAGCGGGGTATAACAAAAAATTGTACAAAAAAAAGGCACATGAATGGATTTATATATTATGGAAGAAATTAACTAGGTAAGGATGAAATGTGCAAGATATAAAGTGAAACTTCTCACAACAATAGGACTGTTTCATGCCACTAACTGGACGCTAATGTATTCTGTAATCAGAAACTCATAAACCCCCTTTTGGCGGCACTAAATGCGGAGTTCCAGACGAGTGCGATAACCTATATGTGCATCCTCATCGTATGGGATTTCCCTCGCATACGAATAACGATGTCCAAGGACAACATCCGTAAGTAACGCTTGAAGAGAAAAGGAATGGCGATTTCCACGAGGTGATGTCTCCTGGACTTCAAATCGTTATGTGTGGACTACCTCCCTCCAAGGCTAGAGAAGCGCCATCCACGTCATGTTGCGGCAGGGAGCTGCGAACATGCGGGGTGTTTTACCGTAATTGTCGGGCTTGTCGGGGTTGACCTCTTCCCGCCCCAGAAGTATTATTGCAATCAGGTTTTCGCCCCTTTCGGCGGCATACGAGAGTGGTGTCCTGCCGCTATTATCTGGCTTATCGGGGCTGACCTCTTTCCGTCCAAGTGGGATTTTGACCACCTCCACATGTCCCAGCCTGGCGGCATGCAAGAGCGGTGTTCGGCCGCTATTATCTGGCTTATCAGGGTTGACCTTTTCCAAACCGAGTAACATTTTGACCGCTGTTTCATTTCCCCACGAAGCGGCACGCGAGAGCGGTGTCCTGCCGCTATTATCTGGCTTATCGGGGTTAACCTCTCCCCGACCGAGTAGCAGTTTCACCATACCCGCGGATCCAATGGCATACGAGAGTGGTGTCCTGCCGCTATTATCTGGCTTATCGGGGTTAACCTCTTCCCGACCGAGTAACATTTTGACCGCCGTCTCATTTCCCCACGAAGCGGCATGCAAGAGCGGTGTCCTGCCGCTATTATCTGGCTTATCGGGGTTAACCTCTCCCCGACCGAGTAGCAGTTTCACCAGACCCGCGGATCCAATGGCATACGAGAGTGGTGTCCTGCCGCTATTATCTGGCTTATCGGGGTTACCGCTTTGACCATCACTCGGAATCCGGATTCGGACTATAAACCTACATTCTTTTGGCCCCCCATACTGTATACCTCTCGGTGAAGGCTGCGCTCTCTTGTAGAGTTAGGGATATAGTTGCTAGTAAATACTCCACCGGAATGAATTCGCCTGGGCTTGCCACCAATTGAACTAGCCGGTGAAGCCCAGGAGTTCATTCCGAGGCAAGGTACACATCCACAAATCTAGACTTAGAGATTCCTACCCAGCTCATTCATCCCTGATTTCGGAATAGATATAGGGAAGGCTGAAGTCATGAAGGATCACTCGTGCCATCCACCAGAGCACCTGTTGAAAACTGCAGTTCTATGGCGGCACTTGGTGCGGGATGTGCCAGCTCTCTCTGCCCACAGTGGCTGCAGCGGTATACGTACGCACTAGTGTGAGGACGCGTCAGCCTGTATTTTTGTTTCCACCTCCCTGTTTCCACCTTTCTTCCTGTCTTCTCTCATGACACAACCTTTGCTCCTGTACACAACTTTCTTCCAAACTTTCCTTTCATCAACTTAACACAATCAATCAAGCATCTTCATCTCCATCAAAGCGGTTCCACTCCACTGCGTAGAATCCCAACCGTAAATCATTTCCATCACAACCATTATTTGCAACAGCACCCTCACTGAAATCTGAAGTCAACCCTTATAGCATCTTGTATTACCATCATCAATCATAACAACAACAGCGGTCAATATATATACAAGTTTCCTAGTCTAGCGCAACCTCCAGATATGCAATATTCCAACATTCCATACTCGCTCTCATGCCAGCCCACCCTCCAGAGATTCCTGCCATTCCTCCATTTCCTGACATGATCATCAGTCTCGCCGGAATTCCCATTCTAATACCAACCATCTCAATAGCTACTCCACTTCTTCGATCAACCACTTCGGACAACACCCACAAAAGTTTAGGTTGAAAAGGCGACTCCTTGTGAGATCTTGACGGCACGCCCTCCGCCTTTCTAGCGGGCGCCAAATTGGTGCAGTTAGATGAGTTTACAATCTTGAACTCACCTTCTACCGATAGCAGAATCTTAGCGGGAAAACACACGATAATCACTACAAAAAGCCCCTTGGTTGCGCGAGAGACGACGGGTAGTGTCTGAGACTCTAAGGCAGATCGGATGAACTACTGCCGTGCTGTTGTGACAGGGCCCGGCATGATACAAAGTGATTGGACACTCATTTAAGGTTAACTAGCCAAAATATATCCCTGTCAGTCCAGGTCCGGGTTAGCTGTTCTCTACCCTTGTACGGTACTCGGACAAGCTGTGTGCTAAAGGTTCTGGCACCTCCGCGGGTACCGTGACAAAGTTTTAAAGCGGATTTATTAAGCTCTTTTGTCTTATGGTACTAGCCGGGCACAAGAAATTTTCGCAAGCGGCTAACTGGATGAGCCCGCCTAGTACTCTAGAGGAGAGGATGGGCAAATGAGAGATGGGCATGGATCAGGGGCTCACGGTGGGACTCCTACCCAATGCTAGGTACATGACAGCAAGAACAGTCGGTCAAGTGAGTATCTCTTGTGCTACGTGAGGATAAGAACATTCGGTCGTTTGAGTGAGTGTCTGTTATGCTACCTAGGAATAAGAAAAGGTGGTCTTTTGAGTGAGTGTCTCCAAATTCGCTCCCTCTATCATTCTCCTGCTTTGTCCCAAGTTCCAAGCCAAGCCCTATCTCCGAATCCAAGCCCAGCTTAAGAAGTGAGTGTCGTAGTTAGGGAAAGTCATAATATCACACAACAATCGTCATCTCTAGCTTTTCTAGCCGCTTTGGCCGCTTTGGCCGCTCTGGCCGCTCTGGCCGCTCTGGCCTCCTGCAAGGCACGGTGAGCACTGAAGGATTTCCTAGGAACAGATCATGGGGTAGACATACCGCGCTATGGGTGGAGCATGGAGTAGTAAGATAGATGGTTCTCTCTACGGGGTTGTGATCCCTCAGGGCGTACACCTCACACTTTTGAAGTGGGAGAACGTTATTGCAATCGCAACCATGATACCTTTCAGTGGTTCTGGTGCACATCGTGAAGTGAAGAGAGTAATGATGATCTATTGAGAGAATAAGGGGCGATGTTCTGTTTCGAGTATCGTTCAGCGGAGTGGAGGGAGTGGGTGCTTGGAGTCCGGTGGCAGGAGGGAACTCAGCCTCGTGGGTTTATCAACATATATATACACAAGCCCTGTCTCTTCTCCCCACACCTGCATAGTGGTCATAAGGTCGATGAATGCATGTATGCGTTGGTCATGATGGAAACAAAGTGCTGGCAGCTCCTTCAAAACATGTACTTGAGTAGTTGAGGCGAAATTTGGCCCATAATCCAAGGTCCGAGCGGCTCACATATGTTGCAAATTCACCCTCAGCCTAGACGTCCTGACCGCTCTTACAGAAATAGACGCACATAGCCTTATTGCTCTGAGGCGAGATCAAATGTGTGGTCAATAACTAATTAGATAAGAGCCTCATCTCTCCCGCTAAGTGACGGTGTAACGCTAGCCTGATTTCCCAGATAGGTTAACCCGCGAGATAATCCCTACTAGTATTACGACATCTCCCTCCGGTCACTTGAACTCAACAAGTACGGTGCCAGTACAGAAAAAACCTTTTCGATTCGCTATCACATCAGCCCAAGATAGGTTTAGTTTGGGAAGTGAGTGCGGTATTCCACAGCATCGCGAGTCCAAGGCATAGCGAGAATGCCCATACAAGTAATCCCTGTCCTATAATATAAAGGTTGCATGGGCGTTTTCGCCTCACCATGGACTCGCCTTGCCGTGGGTTACTGTACGAGTACAGTCCAGTATATACCAGTAACACACACCTCTCTCCTCTCCGTCGGCAGTGTTTCAAAAAGTTCACCTAACCGGGCCCAATTACCAATACCAGCTAAATCCCACAACCCCATAGATAAGCCACCCTCCATGTTCCCTGATAATCACCACAATTCATGCTAAATTCAATCCTTTATCTACTGATGATTCCGCTCACTCAATCAGTTATGCATTCCGCGACTGGCTACAAAGGAAGACCAGCAAGCGCGAAGCACAAAGCGCCAAATATACATGCCCACATTCCCGGCTTGGCGAACCTTTTCCTAACCCTAACCCTTTAAACACAAACCCCGCAGATGGGCACGAGTTTAAGGCGGTATCCCTGGAACCAATGAGACCAGGGTTCCGAATAGTCTGACCAGTCAAGTCTTGGAGGCAGGACCAGACTTCTTGGTCCTGGTTGATGTCAATGACTGGACCTGACAAACTCTGGTGGTCCAGTAGAGGGTGGACTGGTCCCAGACCAGTCTTTATAAAAGATTGTATAGTCACATAATATCACTCACTTTGCAGTCTGAAAGTTTTGTGATACCCGGGAATCTATTTTTGCTGCTCTGAATCTAAGCGAAGCACTATTATCACTCCGACTCTCCTGAGATTTTACGGTGTAATCGATGAAAAGAATGAGTTTATTTAAGAAATCTTTTATTTGAATGTAATATATGGTAATAAAAGTAGCAAAATGCAAAAAGGGATGCCAATTCTGTCAAAGGGCCGTGCATATCCTATTGCTCGGCCGGCCTGGTCTGCTAATCCTGACCATCCCGTCAGTCTAATTTCCACCATTAGACTAGACTTGACTTCTGACCAGACTAGCTGGTCCAGTCCAGTCTTGATCGGACCATTCGGAACCCTACTTCGATGTATTGTGGACTCTTGCAAGATCGATTCGATGTTCAAGGAAACGAAGAGAAACCTAAACAAATCTGTTAGCTAGTCATGCAGGATGGGCTCCAACGTAGCCAGCCCCTACATTCTGGATACAACAACTTTAGGTATCTTCTCAAGAATATCTGCCTCGGTCAGTCTAACACGAAGGTATGTGATGATATCATCTGTAGCAAGACCCACTGATACGCTTGTTACTCGTCCAGCTAGGTGTTCGCCAATCTCGGTGCGAATATGGTGTTGTAATAATTTCCTCTATCACCGTTGAGTTTTATTCTGTCCTTCTACCTACTGCAAGAGTGGAGATCTTATATACTACAGGATAGCAGTCACAACCCACAAGGAGCACCCGTGTCCTGATTTCCTGCCCAGGTAGGAAATCGTTTTAGGACTAGCTTCTCACTAGACAACCCCCTGTCATTTCATTCCTCGTCGAGGAATGAACTGACCGGGTATGACTAGCCAACCCGCCCCCTGTTATTTCATTCCTCGTCGAGGAATGAAATGACCGGGGTATGACCAGTAGTCATACTGCGTTCTATATATACAAAAACTCTAACCGTATTCATAATCTCTATTACCAATGGCCCGCTTTCTTACTCCTTTTTGTAACATCTCCTTTTGCTGCTAACCTTTCCCACCACATATACTTCCACTTCTTTTTCCCATAACGTTCAACTGATTTCAAATCTGGCATCGCCTTTCAATCAGTCATCCACGTCACAGATATAGAACCTTCGTGAAAATTCTAACATATGGGGCCTCCCAGTCACTAATATTCATGCATCAGAACACTTCACAAGGATTCCTTTTAACAAATCAAAAAGCCTAAACCGCTGGACAGCCGTACATTCGTCGAGAGCACCAATAATCATAAATGTACGCAGCGAAGATGTGATCAGTTGAAGCATCTTGACGATATCCTGAGTTGTGGTTTGCGTCCACAGACCACCTTCTTCTTCTCCTGCAAGGCCCGTGATATTTCCTCCGGAACCCCTTTCCATTCCACTGATCATCTGCTTCAGCAAGGAACCCAGCATACTGGTGGCCGTCTGATCCTTTCGCGCGGCGAAGTCGAAGTAAAAACACGTAACGGGGGTGTTTCGTCCTCCGGTCTGATCGCATAGCCGGTCTACCACTAGTGAACTATCCGCGCCCCTTGTTAACACGGGTTCACTTTCTTTCCCAGGATCAGGATAATATTCCTTGTTACCTGATAAATGTCTTGCCGACGCCAGGATTCCCGTAGCAGAAGAGAACTGCCTTATCACCTCCACCTGTCCCACCCACTACGCACCATCTTTTGAATTCCTCAGTCCCAATGAGCCATTCCCCGACTCGACACGCCGCACCCGGATTTCGGAATGCCGTAAGCCCGGATCAAGGGGCGATAGCCAGGATAGCAGTGGAGACAGATCATCAGCGACCGTACAGTTGTTCCACACATTATTAAACGAGTTTGTAGTATTGAGACAGCGTTTGCTCCCGCTAATGCTATATTGCGACATCTTTGGCTCTTGGCTGCTTGCGCTATTGAATAGGAGGTGTCGAGTAGTATGTTCGGTTGATAATATTCCGGGGGGACTGAAGAAAAGCGGGGTCCCGCAAGAGAAATGTGGGGTCGTTAAAATGGTATCGGAGGTCCAGCTATCCGAAACTTAAGTGCCAAGAACATTCCAATTCAACCTGCCAAAACGTGAGAAACTATCATTCGCGCTGACGCTACTCCCATTTGCGGGTAAACCGTCATATATCTCTGGTCCTATAGCCCACCTTATTGGACGACTGTTGTCTATTGCAAGTACATATAGTCCTATCCTACTAGGCACCGCCGGTAGAATACATCAGAGGACAAAAGTACATGTGTTTTCGTACAACGCAACCATCGCCAAAATAAAAAAAGAATCACCCCAACAGCTGCTAGGCCAACATCTAATATAATGCCAACAACACAACCATACCGGCACACACCAAAGAAAGAATACCGATAAGGCTGCAGAGGCCTTGAATTACCTCTATAAACTTAATCTTCTAGGATGAGAAATGGTGGAAATAGGTGCGATGCAAAGCCAATCTGCTCCAGAGCTCAAGTTAAGTTACCCGGCAGACACCTTCAAACTCCATTTTTACCAGAAAAACTTTCTAGTTCAAGGAGAAGATGCTTGAGCATGCAGGGACACTATGTAAGGGATCCATACAAGCATGGTGGCGTGGGTCGGTGTTTTGTGTGCATTATTTCGGATGTGAATATTTTTTTCTTCCATGGTTGGGCTACGGAAAAACTCATGCACTTTTGTGGTCAAATGTCATCTCGTAGCCACTTTTACACTAAAAAATGACCTATTTTTGGTGCTCGGATCACCAGCCACGCTAGTGTATCAGCTCTCGGCGAACCAGGGGCTCTGGAAATTCTGTTGGTACTGCCGTGATATTAGAGTGTATGTTGCAATATGCGATCAGAAGGACTCTGTCAAGGAGATTGGCGATATTGAAAACAGGTCTCTTTTTCCGTTGTCGCCTAGACGAACGCCCGGCGCTTAACTCCACTTTTATGATGCCCCCCACGAATTGGTGCCTGCTACCCTGGAAATACGAATTCCGGATTCACAAGATTATTAAGTCTTTATTCATATAGATTTGGTGTTAATTGATTAATGGGTTGGGGTACAAATCATGAGTTTAGTGGTTCATGATTTCGGTCCTCTCGATCAGGGTTCCGAATGGTCCGTGGAAGACTGGTCTGGACCAGCTAGTCCGGTCGAAAAGTCAAGTCTAGTCTAATGATGGAAATTAGACCGACTGAACAGTCAGGATAATTGGACCCCGACTCAACAGGGATAGGTCCGACGAGGCCCGCCAAGCAGTAGGATATGCACAGCCCTCTGACAAAATGAGGATCCAGTCTTGCTTTTTACTCTTTTTCTCACAATATATTACGCTTAAATAAAGCTTTTCTTGATTAAACTCATCGTTTCCTATGTTATATTGTAGAATCACAGGAGAGTTGGAATGGAGATAGTGCCTTTGTAACCGGTAGAGGTTACCAGTTTAGGTATGGATTTGTTTTATGTATTTGTTTCAGGATACGAGTTCAGGAGACTTGTATGCCTTGTTAGTTTGTTTTATGTTTTGTTTTAGGATACGAGCTCAGGAGACTCGTAAGCCTTGTTATTTGATACTTGTATTGTTTTAGCATACGAACTCCAGAAGTTCGTAAGCCTTGTTTATTGTTTGATTGTTTATGGGTTAGGTGTCGTTTGATGCCTTAGGATTTGGATATGATTGATGCGAGATGGATTATCACAAGTGTATTTAAAGACCTGTATCTCTCCGGACTTAGAGAGATCAGACTTCGATAGACAGAGTTTTCAATATACTTGGTTGAACAGTTATCTTCTATTCAGTTCGATTCGAGAATCTTTGAGCTTCGCACAGGCCTAGGGTACTTGGCCTTCTCTTAGTAGTTTCGATATAAAGTAATAGAGTCTATTCAATTACTTGTTGGCGTCTCCGGTACTTGATCTCATTTATACCACCGGTTTGGTTAGAGTCAATACCGATATCCCTTTGCAAGACCGCTACCCCACGGGAAGCGGGTACAGCCTTGCTTATATTAGGGGCGGCAAAAATATGTTCGCGAGTATCAATTCTTTTCGGTACATTATGTGAGTGATACTGTGTGACTATGTAATCTCTTATAAAGACTGGTCCGGGACCAGTCTAGGACAGGACCGGACCTTCTGAGTTAGTCAGGTCCAGTCATGGACATCCACCAGGACTGGTAAGCCAGGTCCTGCCTCCAAGACTTGACTGGTCGGACTATTCGGCACCCTGCTCTCGATATGTTTTCAGTGGCCATTAGGCGTGACTTTTTTGAAAAAACTATAAGATACAATCTTTTCCTACATTACGAGCACACGGCGAGACGAGAAGCGGTTATGCTAGATACTCCATTTGGGTTTAGCCGGTGATCCCAAAGAGCCAGTTCGCATGGCTCTGCACCCCACCGGAAATACCACGGCTCTAGCGAGACGCCCGGACTGGGCCGGGGGAAAATGGCTTTCCAAAATCAAATCCTGGCCTGACCTAGAGGTCTCTCACATAATTCGTGTTATGCCTGAGATGATCCAACCCTGGCACTGATAGGTAAAAATACTGTAGCTTGCTGCCTATTAGGGTCAGGGTTCAGACACTCAACGAGTTGACGAGTGGGGGGCCAAAGAAACAGAAGAAACCAGCGCTTAATCATCGCTTACTAAGTTGCTACTCAGGCAGCGCTGGCGTAGCCCTCCTATTCATTGACCCCTCCCTTATCTTAACATATGATAAGTCCTCGCACAACCTGCGCAACCATGACCCTCGCAAAATTCTATCATGATGAGAACTACAGCGGCGATTACGATCGCAACTACAACTGTACTGACTATTAATACGAAGACCTATGTGTTCGAGCCCCCCCCGCCCCCCCGGGGGGCCCCTGGGAGCATGGGACCTGGTAATAGTGCCCTTAATTTGTACTGTGGCATCAATTTGAGTTGTCGTGGTATTGCGATGGTTCAATTTGATAGAATTGTGGTTGCTCCCGCTGTCTAAGAGATTATTCTCTCCGCTAGTAATATCGTTGCCCACAATTGCCCCAAGAATCATTGTTCAATCGTAGATCGTTTTTCCTCGATTTAAAAAGTACTATATACAGTTTATCTATCATTCACGGAAGAGAGAGGGATGACAAAGGAAACAAAAATATAGTACAAAAAAAAAAGAACATGTATAAATCTATATTTAAAAGAAAATTAAAATAGGTTAGAATGAAAGGTCCGAGATTTTGCCCGAATCTTCCCGACACAGTAGAACTGCTCCATGCCACCGAATAGACTTGTGTGCTTTGTAATCAGAAACTCATAAACCCCCATCGACTAGAGTACACGAGGAGTTTCAGGGGAGTGTGATAACATATACGGTATATACATTCCCATCTTAAAGGATTTCCTTTGCCTAAAAATGAATATGCCCGAGGACAACTTCGCCAAGTAACTACCCAAGAGGGGGTGAATGGTGCTTTCAACGAAGTAATGTTCCCTGCGCTTCAAATCGCGCAGTGGGCTACCTCCCACCAAGGCTATAGCAGCGTCATCCATGCCATGCTCTTCACGCGTGCTGCGAACATACGCGGTGTTAGGCCGTTCTTATCTAGCTTATCCGGGTTAACCTCTTCCCGACCCAGCAGAATTTTCGCCACACCCTCATGTTCTCCTGCAACGGCCCACGAGAGCGGGGTTCGGCCGTCCCTATCTGAGCTATCGGGGTTGACCTCTTTCCGTCCTAGTAGCATTTTGACCGCTTCCACATTTCCCCATTCGGCGGCATACGACAGCGGGGTTCGGCCATTATAACCTGCAATGTCGGGGGTGACCTCTTCCCGTCCGAGTAGAATTTTCACAATACCCTCACCTCTTCTCGCAGCGGCGTACGAGAGCGGTGTTAGGCGCAAGCTATCAGGCGTATTGGGATTGACCTCTTGTCGCCCGAGAAGAATTTCCACCACTTCCAGAAATCCTCCTCGAGCAGCATAGGCGAGCGGTGTGCGGCCGAACATCTCCTCCATGTCAGGATTCACCTCGTCCCGCTGGAGTAACATCTTTACCACCTCCTCATTTCCCCCCGCCGCGGCATAATGGAGGGGTGTTCGGTAGGAGTCATCTGCCTCGTTAGGGTCGACATCTTCCCGCCCAAGAAATATTTTAACCACTTCCTCATGCCCATTGCGAGCAGCCCATGCAAGTGGTGAAGTCCCCAAAAAAAAACATTCGCTGGTTGTATAGCCCCGCATCTCTACTAAGGCAACTACAACCTCAACAATTCCGAAGAAAGATGCGCAATGTAGTCCACTGAGCCTGATGCAATCACCTGGGAAATAATCAGGATCATCTATGTGTTCCACAAGGAATCTTATGGATATGTGATAATCGTATTCGTGAAGCAGCTCCAGCGAAAGTAATCTGGCGCAGTCTGAGAGTTCCTTTTTGGCGTGGACTCCCCAGTAGAGAGAACAATATCCGAGAAAGGGGCCGAGTTCATCAGGCCGGGGTCCTGAACAGGAACAAACACGGGTATTCACTGACAACTTGCCCGGCAGGGCTTTGACTGGGTCGGAATTCAAATATGTCAAGCATATCTCTGCTATTGTGGAGTGAGGTCGATTGAATACATCGGGACGAGCCGAGAAATACTCCTTGAGAGTAAAGTGGATTAGTCGCACAGTCGTTTGCTCTTTATCCACAGATATAAGGCCTTGACAGCAGCCCACTAAAGTGGCGATTGAAGGGATATTGTCGTGATTGAGATCCCTTGAACCAAGCTCGATTGCTAGGGCGTGGCAGAGGTCGTCTGCGGTCAATGGCCGCTCAGCATGACTGATCCACATTAAAGCTCCCAGTCCGAGTTTCGCTTTATCACCATCCTGAGCCTTTATCCGTTCAATCGTTGCACCGTAGACACCTTCCAACCCCGGTCCATCTATCATTTTACTGAGTCTTTCCCGTCTCCGATGGATTGTGGACTCTTGCAAGATCGATTCGATATTCAAGGAAACGAGTAGAAACCTAAAAAGGTCTGTTAGCCAATAATGCGGGAAGGGATCCACCTTGGCCATCACTCACATTCCGGATATCATTTTAGGTATCTTTTCAAGAATGTCTGCCTCCAAGCCCTCATCCATAGCGTCCGGCGTTTCGTCCTCGCTGAGTCTAACACGAAGGAAGTTGATGACATCATCCCTGACGGGACCCACTGATACACTTGTCACCTGTCCAGCGAGGCGCTTTTCAATCTCCGTTCGAATATGTGGCCTTCCGGTCACGAATATTCGGGCACCCGAGGACTTCGCAAGGATTTCTTTCAGCGAATCAAAAAGCTTAACCCGCTGGGAAGCCGTACATTCGTCGAGAGCGTCAATCACCATGAATGTGCGCATTGATGATGTGATGAGTTGAAGCATCTTGACGATATCACCGAGTTGTGGTTTGCGTCCATTAACCACCTTTTTCTGCTCTTGCAAAACTCTTGAGATTTCCTGTGGCACCCTTTCCATTCCACTGATCACCTGCTTGAGCACAGAACCGAGAATACTAGTGGCCGTCTGCTCCTTTCGCGCCGCAAAGTCGAAGTAAAAGCACGTAACCGCCGTATTGTGTCCTCTGATCTGATCGCATAGCCTGTCTACCACCAGCGAACTGTGCGCACCCCCTGTTAGCACGGGTCCACTTTCTTTCCCTCGATCATATTCGTTATTACCTAATGAATGTCTTGCCGACGCCCGGATTTCCATAGCAGAAGAGAATTGCCCTATCGCCTTCGCCTTCCCCACACACTCCGCACCATCTTTTGAATTCCTCAGTCCCCATGAGCCATTCCCCGACCCCCCCGACACGCCGCTCTTGGATGTCGGAATGCCGTAAACCCGGATCCAGGGGCGATAGCCAGGATAACAGTGGAGACAGATCATCGGCGACGGTAAAGTTGTTCCACACATTATTAAACGAGTTCGTAGTATTGAGGCAGTTTTTGCTACCGCTAATGGTATATTGCGACATCTTTGCTCTTTACTGCTTGCTCTGTTGAACAGGAGGGGTTGTGTGGTATAGTTTGCTGATAATATTCCCGGAGCTGAAGGGCAGCGGGGCCTAGCGAGAGAAAAGCGGGGGTCTGTTAAAACAGTGTTGCAGATCCAGCTACTCGATACTTAGGCCGTTTACCTATAGACGGCCGTCAAGCAACCGGAGACGGTGCCGACCGTTAAGGAAGGCTAGACGGTGGAAGGTGTGTACTCGAGTAGGGATAATGGATGCGTGCGTGTTTACCTAATATACCGTCTACTATGGTTTAGACCTCGTTATAAGGAATTTCCTGAATTTTCTTCCAAAACCTCGCTATAACGAAAGAAAAATCCTGAACTCTTGGCGTTCGTTATAACGAGGTGCGACTGTAACTGACGTCAGGTGTGCAACCATGTAGGTTTCGATTCTCAACAGTAGATATTGGAGCAACAAACAATCCCTCCTCGCAAACACAAGATGGGAATTGTGTCTTTGAACTCACACTAGATAATGAGAAAGGGAATTGCTGATTGCGCAAGGAAAATAGAGCTGATTGGTAGCTATCCTAGTGACTGCAGGCGTGATAGGTGAGGGCATTGTGGTGGTGTTGCTAGACGGAGGTTGCAAGACGACCTCTTGAGCCGCGTCCTGTTTTGACCGTTTAGCAGCCAGAATATAGGACGGTTGAAAAGTAGGTAAACAGTTTTGCCACGTCTGTCGGAATAGGATGTTGGTTGAGACGCCACCGTCTGGTTTCCCCACCAAAATCTCTTAACTAGACGGATAGGTAAACGGGCCCTTAAATGCCAAGAGCATTCCAATCCAACTACAGCAAACGTGGGAAACCACTGGAATAATACCATTCTCGGGGCGGTTACTGCCAATCCAGTAAGGCGTCGTAAATCCCTGTTCCTAAATCTTGGACTATTGGACGAATCCTATCCTATTGTCTTGACAAAATTAGCCGCACAGAAAAGATCCCTGGCAAGTAACCCTCCCCACCATCCCCCCCGTATTTCACCCCATCTGAAGAAATCCCTCTATATCAAATATTAATTTCTACCATGTATAGTATTCCACTACCTATTTATATATTCATATTTATTTATTTTGGTTTTCACTATAGTGGGGCCGATAAGGGAGGGGGTGCTCTTGTCGTGACCGCAATTTTTCCTGTAACTACAGTAGCCGAGAATCGAGCGATTGGATCCAACCCAAACAAACAGCACAATTTGTGCAAAACAGAAAATCGCATACCGCCTCTTCTCGTGGTAAATTCCATTTTCATTGTAAAAAATAAAAAAAAAGTATTTGAAATTGCGAGTTGGTTAAATTTGCCTCATTTATTTGCAGTGCGAATCATAATACCATTTGCCAACCCCGCCGACCATGTCAGATTTTATTATATTAGGAATAGGCGCTGCGATTACCACTTAACTTATAGAACCGTGTGTGGTTCGCACACCGACTATTAGAGTACTTGTCTCCCTGGATTGAAGGAAGACTTCGTCTAATGCCGCAGTCCCGCTTGGACTGTGCACGAGTGCGCTGCAAGCGCGACGAATAGATATATTTGTCACGTGCCTTTTCTAGGTTCACACCCGCAAGAATATCCCACCAAAACTTTCTTATCAGACCCACATGACTAATACATCTATAAACCACTCGCACTAGGGGGTCCTCAAAGTAAGATAGCAACCGTGGCCCCCCAATTGGGCTGGGGGATGATCGGCTAAAAGGTTTGCTGAATCGGTCGGGGAATTTGAGGGGACAATTTCCATCCCTCAAGTTCGTTCCCTGGAGTTAATAAAGCCCTCCATGCCGTTATCGGGTTGGCTCCCCCGAGGGGTAACAATAGTTCTGCCATGTGGGAGACATGGCATAAACACCATTTTTATTTTTTGACCCAGCCGGAACCATTACTCAACCGCCGTTGGGGGGGTAGCGTACTCCAAAGTCCAACAAGGAATTCCAACCATCATTGGCCAGATCCAAGCCCAGCCACACCAATGCATCACAGTTGCCATTCTACTTTGAGGACCCCTACTGTGTGTCGGCCAACCTCTTCTCCATTTGGGAGTGAGGCGGTAGTTCACCGTACCAAACCTGGGGTACTTAGTATATCGCCCCCGATACTAAGACCCATACTTGACGAACAACTATAAGTCTGTGAATTCACTTTTGTATTCCAATGAAACCTATCTTAATATTGTATACTCCTCATGCATATATACCAATCATATCCGTAACCAAACGCCATCGCAGCCCAGAAACAAAAAAAAACAAAAAAAACTAAATAACAAAGGAGAATGAAAAAGAATGTGCAAAAGATCCCGAAAGCCCCGACCGGACATCACTGCCACCACAACATCACACAATCACACAAGACCCGCCCAAATCGTCGTAGCCCCAGCATGCAACCTCCGCCTCGCCCTCAACATTCTCATAAACACCACCATGAGCACACAAACCACGAATACATATACTGCCGCCAAAACCGAAAAGAACACGGAAATGAGGACGATACTCCATTCGGGCCATTCCCAGAATCCCATCTTTGTCTGCATCTCCCGGTAATCACCTTCTTCCCCCTTGCAATAGTAGTAATAGTCGTAAATTTTCCCCTCCTCATTCTCCTCCTTTCCCAACTTCTCCGGTGTCACTATGACAACTTTTCGTAATGGCTTCGGCGGAGGTAAAGGGGGAGAGGGCGAGGGAGAGGAAGGAGAGAGTAATAGCGAGGGGGAAGAGGGAGAGGGAGAAGATGCAGGAGACAAAGACGGGAGGAACCCCTATGCGACAACTTCCAGCTTCCTTCTGACGGCTTCGATCTCGAGGCTCAGCTCCTTAACCGAGCCCCGAGCGTCATCCCCTGCGAGCAACTCGGTCAGCACCTCACTGACATTCCCGACGACAGCAAACCCGGGCAACGCTTCGTCCAGTACGCGGACAATGTGCGCGGCGTAGTCTTTTTTGGAAACTTTATACTCGAGCATGGAGGCTTTATCCTCCATCTCTCTGGCAAGCGACTCGAGGGTTTTGGCGGTCGTCAGGGTGGACGTGATGCTTTCTCTCGCGAGTTCGGCCTTGGTCTTGAGTTTCGATACATCGGCCTCGAGGGCAGCGAATTGCGCCGTCAGGTCATCGCAGGCGCGGAGCGCGAGTGAGGACTCGGACTCTTGGAGTTTGAGCTTATCAAGCTCTTGTTGCTTCTCGGTTTGCTGGGCGGTCAACTCTTTGAGTTTTTCTTCTGCTGCCGCGATTTTGTCGGCGAGGGGTGTGGCGGTTAGCGGAATTGTCATGCCCAGGCCTATGGGGAGGAGTATCCAACCCGCGTGTTTTATCTATTTTCCAATTCGTTAGCCGGGGATGTAGAAGGGAATGGGGGGGGGCATACAAGGGTCTCCATACTGTGGGCCTTGTCCTTTGTCGATTTTGCGTTCCCGAGGGAGCCCTGGGTGCTTTCGAGTTCTGCTGTGCACGTAGCTAATGACTCTTGCAGCGCTTCTAGGGAGGCTTGCTGGTCTTTGGCTTGCACATCGATCTCACCACGTAGGCTTTCAACGTCGCGATGGAGGACTGGGAGGTTGGCTGTCTCGTATTCCGCCGTCTGTAGTAAATTATCAGTAAGAAGCAAGGTTCCCTACATCTTTCACCAGTTCGGGGGTCTCCATACCACACCACATATTCTGGAAACCGCCGCCAAAGATCTGTCACCCGCACCTCGCACCTTTTCGAACGCTTTAATCATCGGTCTAACCGCCGCCTCGGCTGCCGCCCTCCTCCGCCTCCCCGCCTCCGAATCTCCCTCCCCTTCGCCCTCCCGATCAAACTCCCCAGAAATTACACCCATCAACTTCCTCAGTCTCAGGAATGCGACCTCCATCTCGTCCAGCATCAGGCGGTTGTTCGAAGTGGTAATAAACTCCAATTCGAAAGCCGAGTTCTTCGCCGCGATCTGCTGAGTGCGCAAGAGCCCCGAGACAGCATCTAACTTTTCCAGAAAGTTTGGTGCTGTGGATGGCTCCTGGTCCTGATGTTCCGGTGCGTGCTGGCAGTCGCGAAGTGCCCCGTCGTGGTTCGTGATGTGCTCGGTAAGGTTCACCTCTATGGGTTTCTCCGACCAGCTTCCGTCCTTGCGCCTGAGGTATGCGGAGAGGGTGCGGTTATCCTTCAACGTTACGTCTTTGGCCGTCTGGGAGAACTTGGCGCCTCCCCATTCGAAGCGACCTGGTTGTCTTGTTAGCTTGCAGCGGAAAAAGTGGTGAGTGTAGCGCCCATACCATCGCAATTGCCGAGAACGGTGTTCAAGTCGATTGTCGAACGGATCCATTCCCCGTCGCACGTCCTACAAAGGGCGGAGAGGACTTGGTTCTTGCTCAGGCTGATATAAACCGAGGATTTATGGTATGAGGTTGCCATCGCGATTGGTAGTCAAGTCTAGCGAAGACTTATCGTAAAGGAATAAAGTAAAGTAAAAAAGAATAAATAAAAGATTAACAAGAGAGAGAGAGAAAAGAACCTGTCCTTCTCTTCCGCAAGAATATAAGAGTTGAGTTTGCTGCTGCTGCTCCCGAGCTATCGTCAGGAAAACAGTCCGGGGATTTTTCATTATTTGTATATTACCTCCACCCCATCCCCTTTGGATCCATTCCACCGTTGGCACAACGGTACCAGCAATACCGCACTTCTCGAGTGCCGTGGCGCAGTCGGTGAGTTGTTCCAACCCGCAGCGCCAACCAGCGCACAGTGCAGCGAGTTGGACATACCTACGTGCTAAACACCATTCCCGCGCACAGCTCGCGTGCCCTCGCACCCAGTAGTTGGCAACTTCCTCCTCGTCCACGAACACGTTGGTCTGATGTAAAAATTTTCCCACCTTCTTTCCTCCTGCAGTGTCCTAGAATGAAACGTGGTTCCTCGAAACTACTCGTAGGGCACGCACGCACGGACGCGCCGTTGCATTGGATGCGGGGTGGGCTTGGCGAGCGGCCGTTGATTCGTGGCACACGAGAAGAAAAGCCGCTCGCCCGTGATAAGAAGAGTTGCGGGGTATGATACTCTATCCCGGCATTCGTAGAGGTGCGGTCTTTGCCCTCGCACTCGTGATGCCTCTTCCTCTCCATTCCCCAGCCCAATTTAGTATTGGCAAGATGTATTCGGAGGCGCTTATCCGACCAACGGCCAAACCATCCACTATTATCACCGTGAGTCAATTCCAGTGATTCGAAGGGGAGAAATTCACTTGGTGGTGCCATCTGATTCTCACTCAAGCCAATACTCATAATTGAACGCCGTTTGTGAACGCAACCGCTATTGCATAATACTGAGATCTAGGCGAAAAAGCTGCATTCTGGAGGTATGCAATAGCAGTTGTGTTCACAACCGTCATTCAATTACGACGACTGCACTCAGGGTCGTTCTTTAATACCGCGCATTAGACAAAAACCCATGATTCGTCGGGGGTCGGAGGCGCTCACGGTACCCCACTCTGCTCCTGACGTCGAATCGTTTTTAAAAAAATGACTGCCGCTGCACACCACCAAAATCCGGCTTTTTTCTTAAAAAAAAAGAAACCGAGAAAAAAAAATGCAATCCGGGTTGACACTACGAGCACAGTGCGAATCAGATAGTGACGCTTCAAAGTATCGCAAAATGGTTGTTTGAGGGAATGGAGAGACCCTTGAAGCTAGGCTTTGGTCTCCCTACCCGACTTTCCGTAACTATGCCGTGACCATTTGCATAGTGCTTGGACAGAAATGATTGTTGCTGACCCCAAGCACCGCTAAAAACACATCAAAGAGCCAAAAACCGGGAGTCTCTCAAATCCTGATTCCCGGCCCCACCTTAATTTAACATGAAAGCTATCTCAATACAAGTAGATAGCTAAAGACCTTACGAGTCCGAGACTCACATTGCTATCAGAACTCTTTTTTTTTTTTGATAGGCCGTACCCGTTAACCAGCGGGCCCCATTCCAAAAACTGCTTAAGCGCCAGGAATCCGAATGGGCGACCGGAGGAATAATATATGCTTTGAGCACCACAAATCCCATCTTGGAGCAGTGCATCAAATATCACATCATATGCCCCAATATTCAAATATCACAATTAGACTACCCAGAAACCACTATCCTAACAAAAATTGAGTTATGATATCATCCTTGTCCGCCAGACGGTCGAGTTCCTGCACTCTGAAAGTTTTCGTTAGGGCACAGGGCACGGTATTATAAATTTACCACAACAGTGGAAAGCGGACGGGATGCTATAGAGCCTCTTCCGGCGTCGCGAGATTCTCCGGTCGCGAGAATTAGCCCTGTCTTTGTAGTCTAATTGGTTGAGGTTTGCTTGTGATGTCTATTTTCGGTGCGGGTGCTATACTCGGTGTTCGAGAATCTCGCTACGGTGGAAAAGACGGGAGTCTATCCCTTTACTACGGTGAGCGGCAACTCCCTTGAAGGCTTCACCGTGCTCAACCACTTGTACTGGAGCAGAACTCAGGCACGAGCTAAGCCTGAGTACAAGCACTAGAAACCAGTCCCAATGATTACAAGATACCGTACCAGGACACCTCAACACGCCCATCGGATATTTATCAAAAGGCGGATGAATGAAATATTCCTTGAGCAGTCGTAAGGAAACAAGAACACATTTAGTATGATACTCCGTGTTATTATATGGGATTTTGCAATGCGAGGGCGGGGGGTGTGATACTCATTCTCGCTTAGCTCCTGCTGAGTAAGCTTTCATCAAAACATATGGAGGTACAGCGCCTAAGTTTTGTATGTTCCGCAAGCGAGGTTTGCTGCTCTTACGCCCCGTGGAACATACGAGAACTTACTTATGAGCTGTACAGTACTTCCGTAATAATATTATGACCGAATTTAGTGCCCGTTTGCTTCGAGAAGGATGGCGTCGAGCACTTCCGGACGCTGCCGATCGTTTATGGAAGGCTGGATGGTTAAAGGGGTGCGGGTAAATAGTAGGTGGCGTTTAACTTATCGACGGGAGTTAAAACTATGCGACCGTGAGCTCGGGTGGAGACCTTGCAACGCTTGTGCTCCACTCAAGATACAAGTAACAATATTGATAAAAATATAAAAATCAATAAGATCAATAAAGGTAAATAGCTAGTGCACGACTCACCGGAATTTATCATCTCGGGCACGCTCCTACCCAATCCGTTGAAGGAACCAGATTCCAATCGCCTAGACTATTTATGTAGTGAGAGTTGTGTTGGTTAGCGAACGAGTGATGAAGAGCTGAGTGGGGGTGCTATCCAGTTGCAACGCCCCAAGTATGATAGCCCCTCTACCCACGTTCGTGTAACCCTGACCTCCGCCGATACCTACCGTAACCAACCTTCCCCCGGTATTCTAGTGTCCGGTAGGATTTCCAAACACACCTAGTCTATAGCAACGCCACTTTTAACCCTCTACAGCAGCTACAAGAATTTAGGACAACCTACTATAGGAAATTAAGTAAAACGCCTCCGCACCGTCTCTCGAAAATTGGTGTCTGTTAACACGACACCAATTATTTTTTTACCATCTATTATACATTTTAGAAACTAGACGGTTAGGTAAACGGGCCCCGTAGTGACGGTAGTGTACCGAAAATACCATCAGCAGCCCGCCACGCTCGATAAAGTCGTAAAGAATCACGTCCAAGTTACTACCGCCGCACTGCGAACGACGGTAATAGCGGCGACCTCCAAAGCTCATCCTTGCCCTCATTTCGCATGGGATAAATAGTTGGCTAGGCTACCGATATTAATGTTCGAATGGACCTTTTTGCAGCTTGTTCGGCCAAAGGATGATTACAGGTATTAGGCCATAGAGTTTTGAACTAAGGATTTCCGGAAGTCCAGAGGATGGGCAAAGCCGATTGTGAGCCGCGCGAAAGTTTGGGAGTCTTGGAGAGACGGAGGACGGCGCAAAGATTGGTGTGATATTATACGGGACGATCAATGCCGGCACCCTACGGTATCTGTTGTATAAACTGGTATTTTTTTTTTCATTCTCTTTTTTTTTCATTCTTTTTTTTCCATCATGGTCAGTAAGTTAAAGTATGGTGTGATAGAGAACGGCACACGGCCGCTGGAAGCAAATATTGCCAAAATAAATAAATAAATAAATGATAGAATAACTAAACCGTAACTGCAAGCTGGAATATGGAGATGATAGAGTCAGGGGAGGAAAAAAGAAAAAGAAAAAAAAGAGAAACAACCGCCAGGGTCACCCATTCATCACTCACTCCAGCGCTTCATCAGCCCCACAGTCCCAGAAGATTAATCCGCGAGCACGAGCCATTCAGCGCCTCGCCCAACCAGACCGGTTCTCAAACTTGACCTCCACGTCTTCCCGGGCCAATAGCAACTTCACGACTGCCTCGAATCTATACCGATCAGCGCATACGAGTGGCGTGTCATCGAAAATCCCGCCCCGGAGATTCGGGTCCACGTCGCTGCGATCCAGGAGCAGGCTTACCGCTGCGGCGTGTCCGTTCTTGACAGCCCAGAAAAGCGGTGTCTGGCGGTCTCTGTCTTGGGAATTGATATTAACATCTTGTCGGCTCAGGAGTAGCCGCATTACTTCTATGTGATTGGCTTTCGAAGCGTAAGTTAGTGGCGTTCGGCCATACTTGTCGGCTGCATCGGGGTTTACGCGACTGTGGCTGAGTAAGATTTTTACGGTTGCCTCGTGGCCGTGCTCGGCGGCTAAAGAGAGCGGGGTCTTCTCAAGGTTATCGGATATTTCGGGGTTGGTTTCCGCCCGGTTGAAAAGTAGTTTGACAACTGAGTTGTGTCCTGCCTTGGCCGCCCAAGAGAGTGCCGTTCGGCCATGCCTGTCTATTACATTCGGATTCACTGTTGGCTGATCGAGAAGTATCTGTACCACATTTTCGTGCCCCTTGCCAGCGGCCAATGATAGAGGTGTTCGGGAGTCCCCATCGACAGTGTCTTTCATAACATCTTCCCTGTTAATTAGTAGCCGCACTACTTTCCCATAACCATTCTCTGCGGCATGGGAGAGAGGTGTCTGTCCGGACCTATCTTTGCATTCTGGGTCCACACCGCCGCGATCAAGGAGTAATTTGACCACACCGTCGTGTCCATTGCCGGCAGCCCAAGAGAGGGGCGTTTGCTGACTGACGCAATGAGATGGTTGGTCGGGGTTGACATCGTCTCTGGCAAGAAATAATCTGACGACTGGTTCGTGCCCATTTCTAGAAGCCCAAGATATGGGCGTTTGCCCAGAGTTTTTATCGGCTAGATCGGCATTGACACCACTCTGAGTGAGCAATAACTTTACAACATCCTCATGGCCGTTAGCTGCCGCCCATAGCAATGGCGTTCTTCCGGCAAAATCTTGCTGATTCACACCGCCGACACCCATCTCCAGCAAAGCAATGATGAGTTCGGTGATGCCGAGACATGCCGCGAAATGTAACCCACTGAACCTCTCCGATGAGACTCGCCCCCATGATTCGTGACGCCAGCAGTCTAAGGAGTCCTGGTGGACTAGGAACAGGTTTGCAGATACATGGTTTGGGTATTGTGTTAGTAGTTCGAGGGCGGGGGGCTGGAGGGAGCTCGTGAACTGTTTCTTTATATGATCTCCCCAGTGACGCGAAGCGTATTCAAGTAAGGGTAAATCCCCTGGGGCACGGGCGAGATTCGGCGAAAGGCACGTGACAGATGGAAAGCACAAATACTTCAAGCAGACTCCCGCGATCGCAACGTGAGGATTCTCAAAGACCGCGGTGGTATCCCTGGCATGCAGGTATTCCTGCAGGGTGGAATGGATAAGGCGGACCTTGGATGTTTCATTATCAACAGTGATGAGTCCCTGGCAGGATCCTAATAATATTTCCATAGAGGGAATCCTGCCAGGATCGAGATTTGCGGACGGTGTCGCTCCGGTCTTTACCGATAGTGCATGGCGCAGTTCATTGACGCTCAAAGGTCGTTCGGCGAGAGATATCCACATCAATGCCGCGATCGCTAGGCTCGATATATTGCCCTTTTGGCGTCTAATTCTATCCAATGTGGCACTGTAGGCATCTCCTAGGTCATCCACTTTCTGGTAAAGCTTTTCCCTTCTCTCGGAAACTGTGAACTCTCCTAAAACAGCGTCGGTATGCAACGCCACAAGTAGGAATCTAACCTCTTTCAGTACATAAGCTACAGGGATCAAGAGACATCAGTGTTTGGACTCACATCTCGGATAAGGATTGAGGAATATTTTTAATAATTTCCGACTTCAAATCATCGTCCATTGCATAGGGATAGGGGTCGTCATCCAGTCGCATGGTGAGATAGTTGCTAATGTCTTCCTGGCTGGGCTGAATCGCTATAATATACGGCGATTTTGTTAGGTATCTTTCGATTTCCTCCTGTATATGAGGTCTTCCGGTGAGGAAAAGTCGAACGCTTGGCGAATTTTGCATAATTTGCTGTAGCGCGCGAAGGAGCTTGATCCTATGCTCAAGGAGGAGCTCATCCAGTGCGTCTATGCATATAAAGGCCTGGTGGAAGGACGAAAGAATGGTGGAGAAGAGATTGAGCATATGGGGAAGGTGCGGACTTCGTCCCCCAACACCTCTCTTTGCGTCTTGAAAGGCCTGGTCGACCGCGTCGGGAATCTCGCCTAATCCTACTACGAACTGCTTAAGAATTCCACCAACCAAGCTCGTCGTGTCCTGTTCCCTTTGGTCGAGGAAATCGCAATACAGACAAGCGACGCCGATATTCTGACCATGAGTCTCGTCGCACAGCGTATCTATAATGAGGGAACTGTTATTTTGGCAGGAGATTAGCAAAACATCCAAGCTTGTGAGGGATCGTCTGGCACTACCTCATGAACGTCTTCCCAACACCGGGGGCCCCGTGACAAAACAGCGTCGCCTCGAAAGGTTCGTGGTCATTGCGCCATTTTTGAAAGTCGGGAGTATCGCACAACCAGTCTCCGATGCCGCTAAATCGACGCTTCCGCACATCGTGGTGCCTCTTTTGGGGTTCTAGTGGAGATATCCACGAGAGAATCTCCGACCTCTTCTCGGTTACGAAATTGTTGTTGAAACTGTTGGAAATGTTGAAACTGTTCTTATTCCCATTTAGAACCCGATAGTCGTAGGTGCTCTTCCGACTCATGTTGCTTAGGTGCGAGAATATTGCAAGGTGAGATCAGCGATGGAAGGAAAGTTCCGCTGACCCCACCAGGAGGAGAAGAGGGTACTAGTTTGCGGGGTCATACGGTAATCTGCAATATCACAAAGAAGATCCAATTGGAAAAAAGTCGACGGTTTTCGATCTTGGCAAAGACAGGCGCAATGCTCGGTAATAAGTAACAAAGGGTATATTAAAGTATACAATTTTTTGAGGGAATTCAAAGACGAGTACGGTAAAAATGATGGGTTTTGCCCACCCTAGAGAGACGACTATATTCAGTGCCGGAGAGGTAGCGTTTCCACTGCTCATCCCCGTTCCTTGAGACACCTCGATGTATGAGAGAGTTAGGACTCCAAGTTCTGAGACATGTTACCCGTCATCTGGTTGAATATCCAGGGCCAAAGTGCTTAGGAATAGCTCTCCCGGACATGGCTCGCGCCGGTTGGGTGATCACATCCCGGGAAAAAGCGAGGAATCCCAGAGCTGACAGTTTCACTCGCTGTTGCATATGTGATATGCGAGCTATTAACGGCCAAATAAAATTTGTCCCACCTACCCCGTCAACTTCACCGCATAGACTCTGTACCGGTGATCGCTCTCCCACTCCCGAGCCATAAGTCTAACACTCTAACAACTTGACTCGATTGAAGCCGACATCTTAATGAACTACTCTAGTTTTTTGGGTTGAAGTCTCTCGCATCAACATAATAGCCGGGGTTAAAGTTGGTCTCGCACAAGTATCACAGTATAAAGTATTCCCCAGAGGGAGCCTACCGGTATTAAACAGTGGGTATGCGCACAGAAATAAGCCCTATCTAAAAAAGGTTTTATGAGCGCTCTCGCATCACTACCGTATGTTCTCGCGCTCTCCTTGCGACGGACTCTTACGGCATACTGGCAGCACAAACATACGGTAGCCACAAAATGTAATTGATGTCTGGCCTCACTCTCGCTAGCAACGGGAGCGGGAGAGCTAGCCGCCCAAGGATTAACCTCATAGATCCCTTGGCATGGCGGGTGCCACCACACTCCTTCCAATCCGAATCAAGCCAATACGGTAGCTTACCAATTGTGCACCGGCCCAGAAGTCTAGTTTAAAAAACCCCACACGCAACTATCGCCAAACTAAAAATCTAGAAGACGTCTACCCTTCGGTTTGTATTTTTCGCTTTTTAGTTGCCCAGAATATTCCGAGACTAGGAATAATTCAAGTGTCGCAATCCCGGAGATTTTTACCCGTCTGGCCGCAGCAAGAGCCCCTTGACCCATGCTAACTGCCATTGGTAAAGCTCCGAAGCTGGCCCCCATCACAATAAACCAGCTAAGAAGTCGCGAATCTGCACACGGATTAAGTTAGGCGACTGCAAATCCACTTGAAACCGACAGATACTTTCCCGTCACAGAAAATGACTGCTTCGGTGACGACGCTACACCACCATTCTGACCCTAATTGATTGTCTGCAGCATCAAGGAATCAAGGGCTAGTCCGGACTTTCCCAATATTCAACTTCCAACAGGATCAGAATCGTTTTTCTTTATTGATGGGCTCGCGAAAATCCAGAGTTTCAAAATAGTCTATGTACACACTCCCACCCCCTCGCCCCCAGCTACTATGGTTTGGCATGAACCTTTCAACACCTTGAGCTTCTCAAGGATATCAATTCACAATCAATCGCCATCAAGGCGCACGAGTAGGGAATTTGGTAATAATTGGTCCATTGAAGTTCTCGAAACTACGGTACGGCGGATCCAATTGAGGTGGGATCGCTTTTTTTTCTCTTTTCATTTTTTTCATTTTTTCATCCGGAGCCAAGCTGCAATGTTTCGCCTACCTTAATTCACTGATTTCATCATCGCTTACTCCGTCGTTGCGCCCAAGAAACCCGTGGCGTATGTCTCAGTTTGAAATGCCAAGGTATTTATTTCCAGTTGGGGAAGATTATTCTCCAGATTCCAGAGTTGTAGTTCCGATTAAGGAAAGATACTTCCCAGATCCTGTCATTTTCTTAAGGAGATCTCTTGGGCGCAGAACCAGACGGACCACGGGATAGCGCCAATCAAGATAATGGGTGGTCTTCTTAACAGAGCTTGGCCCGCTGCCTACCCCGTAATTTTCCCAAAAGGGCGTGATTTACCCAGGCTAGTATTGTCAGTCCAAAAGAAACTCGGAGTACTGTAGTTGTGCCTAGCCGACAAACTAACAGGTGTTGGGTTATTTTTGATATGTAACAATACCTTTCTTTGCACGTGTGGGTAACGATTCGAATTAGATAAGCGACTTGCCATAAGCACTGGCTGTTAGGATGGTAAAAGCTTTCCTCGTCCCTAATTACTTTGGTGCGTTCAGTTTTTTTAGTTTTTTTTTTTTGATACGTGACAATACTTTGTGTGCCAGCTGGCATCGGTCTACCCCAACGGATGCTAATTTATATGATGAAACAAGAAGTCGTGAGCACAGTAAAGATAGCCCATCCAAGTTGACATCTCGAAAGTATCTTATTTGAGTTTAGCTGTTCGGATTGGTATTCGGAGGATGTTTATCTACTACAGGCCTAGTGCGATAACACCGAAGAGTCTCATCCGCGGTTGGGTCAGGGTTCTTTTATTGCTCGTACATAGTTCTCCGAAAAAACTGCTTCTTTCCACTGTTTGAAAATCTTGGTTTCGGGAATGCTCCTGTGCCCTAACTGCTACCACTTGCGCTCGGTTAGACGTGACACTTTATGGAAGGATGACACTTTGACTCAAAACTCTATGACTTGGGTCATTATTGAAGTTCGCGTTCCAATAGGGCAGACATTAAATTATGTAATAATACAAGTAAATAAATTGGCAAAGACAATCACAAACAGTAATTAAATAAACGGATCCGATGGGAGTGGGAAGTGGAAGGAAAACTAGAGGGGTGTGCATAACGAGTGAAGGGTAACAAAAGATAAGCAGCGAGGAAGCAAGAAAACGGAAAGAGGTTAGGGTCATTTGGGGAAGCCAAAGGAACAGGAGGTTACTCTGGGCAGATGATCTATGGTGGGCATAGGAGTGTGCGTGGCTAGGTTTGTTCCCGTTGGAAGGGTGGGTCTCGTGGATAGAGAGTGAAGTGTGGGGTTTGACACATGGATATCAATCTTGCGGGCCCTCTTAGAAGGGGGTTCCGATAGCTCAGACGTCTCAGGAGACAAAGGTTCTGTTGATTGCAGGCTTTCTGCATAGTTGGGAATCAAATCCGTCGGCTCTCTTAGTAGGCTTGCTATTCTTTTATGCCCGTTTCGAGTAGCCAGGAACAAAGGGGTTCTTCTCCACATATCCGCTCTGCTGGGACTGACATCGCTTAATTCTAGCAATGCCCTGACAACCCCCGCATGCCCATTCCTGGCAGCCCACGAGAGCGGCGTTTGATCCCAGTTATCTGCTTTATCGGGATCAACGTCGTTCCGTCCAAGCAGCACCCTCACAACCCTCTCATGCCCGTTCTCGGCAGCCCACGAGAGCGGTGTTTGGCTACACTGATCCGCATTGTCGGGATTGACGTCGTTCCGTTCTAGAAGTGCCCTAACGGCCCCCTCGTGCCCACTCCTGGCAGCCCAGGAGAGCGGTGTTTGGCCCCACCTACCCGCCTTGTCGGCATTGACGTCGCACCGCTCAAGCAGCATCCTCACAACCTCCTGGTGTCCATTTCTGGCAGCCCAGGAGAGCGGTGTTTGATCCCATTGATCTGCTTTATCGGGATTCACGTCGTTCCGTTCAAGCAGTACCCTCACGACCCCCTGATGCCCATTCCTGGTAGCCCGCGACAGGGGCGTTTGGCCCCACTTATCCGCTTTGTTAGGATTGACGTCGTTCCTTTCGAGTAGTATCCTTACCACCTGCTGATGCCCATTCCTGGAAGCCCATAAGAGCGCTGTTCGGCTGTATCGGGTGTCGGCTGCGTTGGGATTGACGTCATACCGCTCGAGAAGCATCCTCACCACCCCCTCATGCCCTCTCTCAGCGGCCCATGAGAGCGGGGTTTGGCCAAATAGGGTGTCAACTGTGTTTGGGCGGACGTCGTTCCGCTGGAGGAGCATCCTCACCACCCCGCCATGTCCATTCCTGGCACCCCACGAGAGCGGTGTTTGGCCCCACCTACCCGCCTTGTCGGCGTTGACGTCGCACCGCTCAAGCAGCATCCTCACAACCCCCTCATGCCGATTCCTGGCAGCCCACCAGAGCGGCGTTTGGCCCCACTTATCAGCTTTGCCGGGATTGGCGCCACCCCGCTCGACAAGCACCCGCACCACCTTCTCATACCCTCTCCTAGCAGCCCAGGCGATAGCTGTGTTTCCATGGAAATCAGTTTCCTGCAAATCCCATTCTTTCGCCTCCAACAAAGCAACCGTTATCTCGACGCATCCGAGGTATGCGGCGCCGTGGAGCCCTGTGAATCCTTTCGGGGTGTCTTCTCGATCAAAAGGTTGGTCCAAAATGCCTAACCCACGAGATAACAGTATCTTTGAAGATATGTGCTTATCATATTCGCCGAGTAACTTCAATGCGAGAGTTTTCACACTTCCCATGCTTCCTTGTCTGGCGTGTGTGCCCCAGTGACAAGAAGCATATTCGGCAAATGGAGCGGTTGGAGGGACCGAACGAAGAGCAGGCGAAAATCCCTTGACATGCGGAAAATTGAGGTAGGTCAAACAAACCTCCGCAATCTTAGAGTGGGGCTTGTGAAACATGCTGTGGTTATGGGAGAGGTACTCTTGCAGAGTGTAGTGGACAAGCCGGACCGTAGACGAAGACTTCTCAACCGTGACGAGCCCCAGTGAGCATGCTAGGAGTGTTTCTATCGCAGGAATATTTCGAATATCCAAGTCCATGGACCCTTCTACCCCCAGGGCGTGGCATAACTCGTCGACATGTAATGGCCGCTCCGAATGCGATACCCACATCAGTACTCCCATGCCGAGTTCTGATCTATTTCTTTGTTGCGCACGAACCCGTGATAATGTTGCAGTGTAGGCGGATTCCAATCCCTCCCCCCTGGTTATTTCGTCAAGCTTCCTTCTTCTCCTGGTCAGAGTAATCTCGCTCAGGATTGCATCCATGTTTAGAGAAACGAGAAGGAAGCTAGGCTCCTCTGTTAGTGAACCATACCTCAGGCTTGTGTTCGGAATGTGTCTAACATTCCTGCTTACCTTTCCGAAATCCCCTCGAGAATGGCTGTTATAATGCCCTCCCGTAGTTCACCGTCCATTGCATTTGGATCTGTGTCACCACCAAGCCTCATCTCCAGATAGCTCTTAATGTCTGCGCGTATAGGACTGATGGGTATCCTAACCGCCCGGATAAAGCATTTCACGATTTCATGGTCGATATGGGGCCTCCCAGTAAGGAACACTCGAGTATTTGGTGACACCCGAACGATTTCTTGCATGGACTCAAGGAGCTCCTGTCGGTTTTTCGCTGTGCATTCGTCCAAGGCGTCTATGCATATAAATACCCGTGGCAGCGGGGCAATAACCTTCTTCAAAACATCTACCATATCGGGAGGCAGGAGCCCTCGGCCACCAAATTCTTTTTTCGCCTTTCGAAACGCCTCTCGTATATGCTCCGGCATTCCACCTCTGCTGACAAATTGCTTGAGCATGGCGCCCAACATATTTGTGGTTGACTGTTCCTCCTTGGCATGGAAATCGCAGTAAAGTCCGACGACAGCAACGTCTTTTCCTGCAGCCTGATCGCAGAGACTATCAATAACTAGGGAACTATTATTTGCTAATCGTCAGCGACATGCACATTATCTTCGTCCATAAGGCTGCTTTCTACCTGACATAAGTTTTCCCCACCCCGGGATTCCCGTAGCAGAACAAGACTGGATCAACGCAACCATCGCCCGCATCGCGCCATGTTCTGAACTCGCTGGTTTCTAGCACCCAGTTTCCCACGCCATTCAGTCGGTTAGTTCGCACACCCTGGTGGCGTTGCTGTGGTTCAAGTGGAGATAGCCACTGCAGAATCTGGTGCGCTTCGGCGTCTATTTCGGTGATGAAGTTGACAATATTGTTGAACGAGTTGATATTGCCGGTGACTTGCTGGTGCCCTGACGACATATGCGCTATGGACTATTATCTGGATTCTCGGTTTTTGTTAGAGGTAGAGGGGCAGTGTGCAAGGGAGGTCTAACTTCTGTTGGAGCGAGAGGGGACCTCCACTGTAGGCAGTGAAGCGGGGGGGGCTTGACCAACAGCAACCGGACTGCAGCCTTGCTGAAAGCTTACTCAGCAAAGGCTGAGCCAGAATCGCACGACCCCCTCTCCACCCCCGAATGAAAACTTCATATGATTATAGAGTAGTCTGAAGTTACTCAATCTATTAATCCTTAATAGATATTGTGAGATACACCTAGATGAGCACTTTTAATACTAATACTTGGTGAGTGGAATGGACCAGGCCCTCACCAACAGGGATTCAAAACAATGTTCGCCCTCGGCTCTCCCCGCCTTGAAAATTGTGTCAACGGATTCAACAGTACAAGATCCCGTTCGTTACATCTTCCAAAATCTCAACACCAAGGAAAGATAAAATGAACTCTGTTAATGCTAGCATTTCTTTCAACAATATATGGTTGGTGTGCAACATTAACCTCGCTCCAACGATTAACAGTATCTCAACACACATCATTCTGCACTTTTAACGTCACTTAAATGAATTTTTGTAGATGGGATATTAGTTTCTACTATGTATTATACTGTGAATTTACATTCTGAATTTGTGTTTTTGGTTTTCATGATATCGGGGTTGGTGGTGGGACGGGGCTGTTATAGTAGGAGTTTTTCATCTTGGTTGATGCGCGGTTAAAGTTAGTTGTCCATGGACAATACAATTGAGAATAGCACTAACTTCGGCAAAAATGTGAACCTTTAAACGTACTCGTAATTTCTGAAGTCTGCAAACACAACTGGTATTGCATAACACCAAAATCTTGAGGCTCTAACAGATTTTCTGCTTGGCTGATATGCAATAGTAGTTGTGTTTTCAAACGTTAGAAGATTATAAGTATAGAATAACTATTCCATCAGCAGATGGGACCTGAAGATTGCCGACCTTCCGGATCCGGGAACTGACTCTATTGCTAACAACGTACACCAGGTAGAAGCGAGACACAAGGGAGAAGGGAGACAGGGTAACACAAGGGGAAAAATGAGACCAACTCACTCAATTCTCAACCAAAATGGACCAAACAACAGGATTTTAATTGAGAAATTGTAGGACAATAAGCCTGGGTCGAAAAAGAAGGATAAAAAGTAAAAATACAGTCAAGGCAAGAAGAAAAAATGTTGAAATCTCAACAACAATTAGCACGAAACTAAAGTGACAATTGAAAGATTCAAGATTGTATAAAACTATGATAAAGAAACTGCTAAGCACCTCTTCTTTGGGTTGAATAATTTGGAAAATAATAGACGAAAAGTGAGAAAGGTAAGGGCTGGTGGAGTAGTACTGTTAGTTAATATAAGAAATTCAATAAAGAGTATTAAAGATAGAATTAATCCAGTAGTTGATCTAAGACAACCAGACTCTATGATTAACATCTAATTTACACTAGAAGTCTTTAAAAGTATGTTATACTAGTTTACTTAAAGAGAGCTGGCAGCCTGTCAATACTCTTTGATAGATATATTATGTACATAAAATATTCAAGCAGTAGAGTCTACAATAAGATAGCAGTCGGTTAATTATTGTATTTGAAGTTCAAATCAGCCCTCTCTCATGATAATTTACCCGATTGATTATATTATTCTGCTATTTTTCCTTCTCTTCAGTTGAATTAAATTATACAATAGACTACCATACAATAAAGACAATTCAACACTTTGGTCATGGTTAAATTCCTCTAAAACTAACCTAATTTGAACTGCTTGCATGTCATAACCCCTTGAGAATCTATATTATCTCATTTCCCTGTAATGATACTTCTCATCTCTTCTTACAGTTTGTGTATTTTTACAAACATTTAGAGCTGTTAATTGCTTTTGACCAGAACCTTTTACAATTATATCTCTCTCCTAGCCACAAACTTTTTTAATATAAACTATTTCCCTACTTGAATACACATGTAACAATCCTACCCTGGAGGGGTTTGTTATGCAACAGGTAACGAATTACTTAACCGAGTATCTAGAACTACCTTTATAGTTCTTATAAGTTTTATATATATCAGAGTGTTCTTCTTTCCGAGATTAACTTATAATCCCGTCTTGCGTATTTAGACTATCGTATAGTCTTCGTATCTCACTCCAATATCTTATTGGGAAGAGATGGTGAGGGAACTTCTTCGTATCTTAATCTCTTCTCACGTAAGAGAGATGTGAGATTGTCCTTGTCTTACAAGGTCGTAGTTGCTCTAACGCGCAAGAGCTAGGTTGCTTGCATACAAGCGAGAGGTAAAGGTAAAGGTAAAGGTAAAGTTATATTGTAAGAAAGTACTTAGATGGTAGCGTGAAGAGCTCTAACTACTGTGACCGTTTTTTTTCTTTTTTTTTCTTTTTTTTTTTAATCTCGCTTATTTATTGTTTCTATCGGGGCAAAATGCACAACTGTGCTCATCCCACGGTGTTAGGTACAAGGGTCCTCGGCTGGAACGTAAGCCATGTGGACCAAAACCTCCAACTACACTCCTTCCCGCTATCTCCAAGCTAAAACCCTCTGACCCTGCCCGACAAAGAAAGAATTCTCCGCCCGATACTATGGGTACAAACTACAAGGAGATGAGACCACGGGCCTGAGAGCCACGAACCAATAACCCCCGTGAAAGCCTAGCCTAAAAGAAAAACATCCCCAACCGACAGTAGAAACAACCAACAAATAAAAGCAAACCCACTCCGCCAAATCAAACAACCTATAAGCTAAACCGTAGTAAAGCCCCACCGGGCTCAGCTCCCGAAGGAATAGGGACTCCAGAATACAGGTCTCGGGGACACACAAAGGGGAGGTAACTCCCGGGGGCTAAAGAGCCCCGCCAGCCGAGGCTCAGGAAGAGCGATCGAGTTCGAGAGGATGCCGCCCAAAGAAGGAAGGCTCGTGGCAGCCGGAGGAAGATCTGGTCGGCTATTTCGGGAAACGGGACCCGGAAAGAAGGTTTAAACTTGTTCCCCTAGTCCGAGGACATCAGAAGGGAACACAGGTCTGGTGGTGGGCGTAGAGCCGCGAGCAGTAGGGTGCCGGCCGATCCAAACGTCGGGGAGGGAGAGGGCGGAAGGCTAACCGACACGAGAAGTACGCGGAAGGCCGAGGGAGGCGGGGTTACGATGTTTCGTAAAACCCGACCGTACCAGCAGAGCACAAAGGAGACAGTGCAATACCAGAGAGCAGTGGCACCGGTGGCAACTACTTTATCGATCGACCGAGACTAAAGACCGACCGTTGACGGGTGAGGGGTTGCCGACTGTGGGGGGCTGCCTAAGCGAGCCCGGAGAAGAGGGGGTGAAGGTGAACTCAACCAACCCCTAGGAACAAGCGTGCCAGGCCTGACCATCAGAAGGGCAAGGGAGAGGGAGGGGAGATGGCTTCACCCAGACAGAGGCAATGTGGCGTGTCTGGGGAGAGGGGGGTGGATGGAAGTGACGATGATTCCTCGTGATGTTGAGATTTCAATCGCCGGAGGTGTAGCGGAGACGGAGGATGCTAACTACTGTGACCGAGTCGCCTCTTTATATAGACTCTTCAAGCTAACAACCCTAACCCAGGTGACTCATAACTCGCGTCACAAGGTCGTATGACTCATAATGAGTCATGCCCGAAATCCATCAGATGACTCCTATGAGTCACTGCGCAACATACCATAAACCAATCATAAAACATAGAGCATGTCAGGTGCGCAAAGCACGTCACCTGCGTGAAACTCGTGACTCATAATATGAGTCATGCGCAAAAGTCATTACATCATTATGACTCACAATCGTGAGTCATAGAAACATCAACCAAGCGTAATATAACGATGACACGTAAGGGCAAGTCGGGTGAGAGCTATGAGTCAACTGACTGCATAACGTGAAACGTAAACATACCTTATGACTAATAACTATTAGTCATGTGAAATCTGCCTTGCTTAGTCATGATTTGTGACAACACACTATTGCTACTATTAGGAGAGTTTCATTTAAACTTATTCCTCTATATTGTTACTTTACATCATGTAACGACCCTACGACAGGTAGCTACAATCTCTACCACCTTAGCCCAAATTGTATGGCAAGTGGTAACCAGAGGTGGTATGGTCTGGTATACTTAGAATATACATTGCTAGTAAACCTAGAATAAGGCCTAGGGAATAGTTGGGTAGCCTTGAGATACTGTATTAGGCAGGGTAACCTTTCGGGAGAACATTCGCATAAAATCAAGAGAATTATGGGGATGTCACACGGATCTCCAAGACGACTTCTGTGGTCGACTGGAGGACTTCCTGAGCGGTTAAAGGCATAAGAGGGTAAAGTTACCCTACCTTGAGAATTTGGCTACTATGCCCATGGGTCCCAGTTACCCTACTGAGGAACCCAAGTTACCCTACCTTCACTGGCAAAGTCATCCTAGAACTTAGAGGTCGATTGCCTCATATTCTATGGGCTCTTAGATGTTCTTGGGCGTACACACAGTTGCGCGAGGAGACCCCACGCCTGTGTAAGGGTGGCCCGAACATACTATTAAACTTGGGCGGGTTTTGCTAAGACCCCCATCTGGCCCCAGCATTGGGACGGCGCGTCATAGGCAGACGGCTAGGAAGTTGCTCGTTTGCTAGTTAAAAGAGGTCCTTGGAGCAGCTGCCGTAACACCGTATAAGTCGTCGCCGTCCGTCCGACCGAATGTCGTTCGCAGGATATATAAGGGGAGTATGGTCTCTCGGGCATCTAGGAGTCTATTCTAGCCTACGGGTTGTAGGGTAGTCTTCCGAGTGGCACTCAGGTAGTCTCAGAAGGCCAGGGTGCTTTCGAGACAAATACCTCAGTAACCAGCCCGGACTTTCTCCCATTGATTTGTAGCATTACTATGTGTTGTTATTGGACTCTAGAGGTATGAGTCCTATCACAGTAGAGTATGTCCCAAGAGGATGGCTATGGGTAGCGCCTACTTAGCCAACCATCGGCTACATCTCACCAGGGGAGCTTGAATGTCAATTTACCACATTGGATAGTCACCCAGATTAAATGATAGACTGCATAGCTTGTATAGACGAAACTACCACTGGGCCAGTGAGTCCACCACCTAGGTATTGACTCCGGTTGTTGTCATAACAGCTAGCCACTGGTATGACTTCGATAGAAAGAGTTTTTCCACCTGCGGTTGTATTGGAGATGCATTGCAGAAACTCATATCCTATTGACGGAGTTAAGTGTACCCGAGTTGGTCCGACACTGCCGGCAGGATAAATCCTGATGGAGGGTAGACCTCGGAGAGACCCTGAGCAGGACAGGGTGCTCCCACAAGGTCGGAAGTAGTGGTGAATGTCAAAGGCTTAAATCTGATTTCTACTTAAGTTGAATCGTTTGGCATTCTACTTGGACAACAAACATTTCCTGGAGAGAACTAAATTGAGTGAAGCTCCGAGCTTAACTATATTAAGTTTTACCGTTGATTCTTCTGAATTATTTTACCTCATCTTTATCTTCTACTTTGAGTGTTTGGTGCGGTCGCAACCTCAGAGTTCACCTCGCTATAGGGTGCCCCCGTTACACATCATTACTAATTTTTCATGTTGCTTCCCTACTTTTTTCTTCTACCTTTACTCTATTTTTACTTTTTATCCTTCTTTTGGGCCCAGGCTTATACTCCTACAATTTCTCAATCAAAATCGTTTTTTTTGATCCATTTTGGTTGAGAATTGCCTAAGTTGTTACTATTCTACCGCTTGTATTACCCTGTGTGACTTCTCCCTCGTGGCTCTCTTCTACCTGGTGTATGTTACGGGGATTAATCAGGAGAATACAACCTCAAATCAATGAAGTTGAAGGATACCGCGTGGATATTACACTGAAGAAGCTACCTAGCATCCGTTAATAGTGAGTTGAGAATATGTGTGTCTACTGCATCCAGGGGACACTACTGCCGCTCGCTTCTCATGAATATTTATCCTTGGTGTTGATATTTTGTCATTAATTTAAAGGAAATAGCCAAAGTTAACTGGGAAAGGTAATGGTGTGAAGAATCCTAACTAACACCTTGTGTAACGGGGGCACCCTATAGAGAGGTGAACTCTAAGGTTGCGACCGCACCAAACACTCAAAGTAGAAGATAAAGATGAGGTAAAATAATTCAGAAGAATCAACGGTAAAACTTAATATAGTTAA
>Ga0307509_10001546_pt1 | contig 38761 bp, 47 predicted proteins | sample 10_EM_MG_FD_202245 | JGI IMG/M metagenome (GOLD analysis project Ga0307509, IMG submission 202245) | Populus trichocarpa ectomycorrhiza microbial communities from riparian zone in the Pacific Northwest, United States - 10_EM | ecosystem: Host-associated > Plants > Roots > Unclassified | place...
AAAGGCAAATCAGGACGCAACGTCGGATCGACGTGGCGTCCTAATTCGCGATTGACGTTCTGTGCGTCAGGTGCGTCAGACGCACAGGGCGCACAGGACGCAAGCTAGTTTTTTTGCTGATGGATATCTAAGCTCCATGCCAAGAACCCACAAACTCTAACCCTGATCTGCTGTTACACGATCAGCCTTGACCTGAGATTATCATCTCCGAACCCTCACGCTAAACGACTGTTATCGTTTTGGACCTTCCTGTCGTTGTGTGCCTTGGACTAACGTCCAGTATCAAGACCCCATTACAGATAGTGCGAAAAGGAGCAGACTTGAGAGGTTGATTGTAGGCGTTGATGATCCTGAAACGAGGGAACTGGAGCTCAAAAAAACCCTGTGGGGCAAATATGTCGATTGAAAACAATTCGGAACGGGTGGATGCGGCGGGCAAAAGTGAGACTGAATTTAGCAGGTGGGGGTGGACGTAAAAAGCCACCCTTGGCTTGGGGAAGGAGGGGTGGAAACACTTGTATGTGGAGAAGGATGGGAGTTGTCCTCTCCTGACTGGGGGGTCTTGGAGGGCTATTATCATAGGAGGGGAGGTTAACTGACTAAAGCTATTCATAAGAGAAAGAAACACATCCCAGCTCCCAAGGCTGTTGTGTTGAACGATGGAAAAGGAACGGGACGTCCCCCTGGCCGGCCGGGGAGGCAGGTTTGAACTGTCGGTGTAGTGCATTAACGGGCCCTGCCCGAGTCATTGGTGGGGGCAGGAGAGGGGCTGGGGGCCACCTGGGGGAGCGGGCCACCTGCCTCTGGTGTAGGGCGCAGAACTGAGGGAGGAGCTGAGGGGCAAGTAGGGCGTGGGGTAACTACCTCGAAGGCAGGAAGAAGTCTTCTTACGGTTCATGGGGCAGAGGGTCTAGGGGTCTCGGCAACTACCTCACCCTCTTCTTCGGTTGTGTCAATGTCGCCTTCAGCAGGGCCGGAGGTGGAAGGATCCAGGGTGGAGGGTATATCGTCAGCGGGGGGGAGGCGGCTGGGCCTAGCCGGGCATGCGGGGTCGTTGGCAGGGTGGTCATCCCAATAGTTAGCACAGTGCGCAGAGGACGCGGAGCAGCAGTTAGCAACGGGGCGGAGGTTGCCTTCCTTGGGACATGTAGGGTTGGGGCAGCGGTGCTCCGTCTTGCGATGGTGGTGGGCGCAGATTGAGCAGACAGGGTAATTGTACTTGCAGACTGGAGCTGTGTGGCCGTATCTCTGACAATTGCGGCCGCAGGTGGTCTTGTTGGCGGAGTGAGCAGTCTTGACTTCCCTTTTGCAGGAGAGCAGAAAGATGTTGGGGCCCATTGTCACAAATCATGACTAAACAAGGCAGATTTCACATGACTAATAATTATTAGTCATAAGGTATGTTTATGTTTTCACGCTATGGAGTCAGTTGACTCATAGTTCCCTCATGACTCGCACTTGCATGTCATAGTTATGTTATGATTGGTTGATGTTTCTATGACTCACGATGGTGAGTCATAATGATGTAATGACTTTCGCGCGTGACTCACATTATGAGTCACGAGTTCCACACAGGTGACGCGCTTTGCACACCTGATATGTTTTATGTTTTATGATTGGTTTAGGGCATGTTGCGCAGTGACTCATACGAGTCATCTGATGGATTTCGGGCATGACTCACTAGGAGTCATAAGACTGTGTGACTCGAGTTATGAGTCACCAGGGTTAGGGTTGTGGGCGTGAAGAGTTTATATAAAGAGACTAGGTCACAGTAGTTAGAGCTCTTCACGCTACCATCTAAGTACTTTCTTACAATATAACTTTACCTTTACCTTTACCCTTACCTCCCGCTTGTATGCAAGCAAACTAGCTCTTAAGCGTCAGAGCAAATACGACCTTATTAAGATAAGGACAGTCTCACATCTCTCTCACAGGAGAAGAAATCAAGATATGAAGAAGTTCCCTCACCATCTCTCCCCAATAAGACATTGGTGTGAGATACGAAGACTATAAGATAGTCCAAGACGAAAAAGAGATTATAAGTTAATCTCGGAAAGAAGAATACTCTCGGATATTTAAAGTAACGAGAAATATAACAATAGTTTCGTATCCTCGAGTAAGTAATCCGTTACCTGTTGCATAATTAATCCCCCAGAGTAGGATTGTTACACCCATCTTCTTACCGTCCTCAGGGCTAGTGGTGACCACGACTGAGGCGGCAAGTTTAAGCGTACAGGCTTTAGGGTCTGGATTGAGGAAACAGGCTGAGGTGATCTCGACCCCCTTAGCATTGAGTATGGCAGCCTTGAGGTAGACGAACAGACCTTCATTATCCTCGGGGAGATAGCGGAGAGGGAGGCCATGGATGGCGAACTGATTCTCATTAGGAGCAGGCCTGAAAGGGAGTCACGGGAAGGAGCTGACTGGGAAGGATTTGTTTAGGAGGAAGGATTTGTTTAGGCCCCTGGCCCTCCGGACTAGCTAGCAGTTATATACTTTTCTTTCCCTAGCTTTGGATGAAATCTCTGCAACACATATTGGTCACGTTGGGGGACCTGGTTACAATTGTTTCCTCTGTTGTTTGTTAGTTTGATTTTCGGTTTTGTTTTGGCCATATCGTTAAGATGCATGTCATTTCTTGTACTGTAGAATCAATGAACATATGATTATATAAAAAAACAAAAAAAATTAAAAATTTGGACTCCAGCACATCAGGCTAAATACACTAGTGTCGTATTTGAAGAACTTGAAATCACAAATTATATCTTTCCTTAGCCTTCTTGTTCTACCTATATCTCTTCTATTGAAGCAGTTTGGTATACCATGAAGCGTCTAATTGCCCACCATATCCCCTGTTCAACCATTCTCCCCGATCTCTCTACCGCCATCCAAGAAGAGTGGGATCAAATCTCTCCTGATACCATTCATGACCTCACAACCTCTGTCTATCAATGCGTCCAAGATTTTCTTGTAAGCCATGGGGGACATACCCCTTGGTAAAACCTTTATTTCTTCCCCCTTTACTGTTCTTCTATGCTCCCTTCCGCCTTTGTCCTTTAATTCCTTTACCTTCACTAGATATGCCTCTCTTTCCTTTCCTTTCCTTTCTACCAGTGCATTCGCTGTCTATACTCAGCAAAGTGTTTAAAAACTGGAAAACATAACCCTTGTTCCTATAGAGAATTGCATGGGATCTGCAGAAATAGTTTTCTGATTTTTAATGACTGTGTCTGTGAGCATTGCATGATTCTTGTCCTGTTATATTTGGTTAGTGATTTGCTTATTATGCTTCTGTTTCCCGCCCGTACTGCCAGTCTGACAAGCATATCGGACTCACAGCTGTGAGAACTCTGAACCTTGCTTTCTCTTTCATTAACTTAGTGGCCTTTTTTTTTTGCCTTCCGAGTACTTGAGGACTATACTCACTCAGTGCAAAAGTCTGGTGACAACCCTTTTTTTGAGCAAGTAGGGCTATTTCCGCTGACGCATTCAGTTTTCTTAAAAACTCAGTGTAGACTATCCCACAAGCCACCTGGGCACCCTTCTCACATAACCAGCTAAACCAATGGATATTACTTTCAAGTACTTGAATATATTATGACAACCCTACTGACGACCATTTCTTCAAGTTTCTTTTTCGCCTTTTCCTTATCATAATACTTTATGATGTTCAATAGCCACTCGCTTGATTCCTTTTTACTTTATTTGTCTTTAGGCATGTATCTTTAACCCAAATCCACTCTTTTGACTGACAGAAATCTTTCTCTCTCAGGGATATATATAAGGTACTGAATCTTCTTCATTGCCGATCACTCGATGCAACAGCCTTCTTAGATTTAATGGTTTAAAGCATTCTGCAACCGGATCGCCTTTCATCCGGTGTCACATCGATCACCCTCCTGTTCCCTGCACTGATGTGCAGCTTTTTCCGATTTTTTCATCCCTGGGCGAGTACTACCGTAGTATTTAGGTCATCTTTTCTATTCCCGTTAACCCCCGGGAACCAAGCATCGAACACGCCCCAACTCCCCAAAGGTCCGGGAAAGGGCGAAAAAATGTAAGAACCAAAAGCCGGGTAACTCCAGCTTCTTGTAGATCTCAGTTCCAACTCACTTTTCTTGCCCGCCGCCAAACCAAAACAGCTCTCGCCCTCATTCACTCACCGACTCACACAACGCATCCCCACCAGATACTGTATCAGCACCATAATTTCTTCCTCCAGCACTTCCTCCACTGCCACTACCATTCTTCCCCCTTTACTCCCTCAATCGCTATTTGTACCCATCTCAATCCTCCCTCTTTCTTCGACTCCTTCCTGTCTTCAGGATAATAAAGTTTGTCCCCCCCCACGGAGCATCCTTATCCTCATTATGCCGGATCGTTCGAATACTATTTCTCTCGACGACATGATCGCACGCGGTAATTTACCATTTCCTTACGCGTTAGACTTACCTAAGTTCGCTAGACTAACATTTTTTTGATGGGGGGTGCGGGATATCAGAGCGCAGAGCCAGAGCTTCTGAAGTCGCCAGCGCAACTCTCGGAAAAGCACGTACCCAAACCAGCGGTGATATATTCTCGGCAAAGACGCACCGGGGAGTAGCCACTGGGGGGGGGAAGGTATGCAACTGCTGTGAATTTTTTCTCTCACTCGCTATCTCGGGGCTATACAAGCCTGCAAGAAAACCATCTTTCCCTAAGAAGAAACGTGAAGAGGGAGAAAAACCTTTGTCACCACCTACTTCCGCCTCTCTCTATATCCCACCATTACTAGCCGTCTTTTTACCTTCGTTTTCCATTGTACCTAACGCCAAACTGTTTCCTCTAGCGGATGGTCACCCCCGGGAACGGCATGAGCGGGAGCAGTGGCTCGAACGGAAAGTGGACGCACGACCTCCACCGCAAGGTCAATCCAAATGCCTCGCGAGTATCCAAGCTTCCAACAACTCTATCGCCGGCTGTCGCACGATCTCTACAAAACAACCGACTCTTCGCCGCTCTCCATGGCGCCCCAAATGCCTCCGGAACAACCTTTCCCCCTTTATCTGCTTCGATGAGCACACCCTCAATCGGGCTGAGGAATACCAATAGCGTCGGCGGTGGGGACGGGCTTACCATCCGCGGCGCATCGTCCACATCCCCCGCCGGCTTCTCGATCAGAGGTTCTGCAGGCCCGTTCGTCGTTCAGGCCGCGAACTTCGCGCCGGGGACCACTGCTGAGGACGTCAAAATGGCCATGCGAGAGCTTGGCAGGATCCTCAGTTGCATAGTACTATCCCCCACGCCATCAGTCACTTGCGAGATCGTCTTTGAAAAAAAGGACGCAGCAGATAATTGTATCTCACAGTTCCATAATCAACTTGCCGACGGTAACCCTTCCCCCACCCCCTCACAAAATGCGAAAGCAGAAGCTAATCACGAATGAACGAACCTGGTAGGCCGTAGGTTGTCACTAACTCTAAAAGAAGGCCCCCCAATCAGTCGCCTAATGCTAAGCCAGAACTCCACCCTGGGTAATTCCTCCGCCCGTCTGAACTCTCTCTCGCACACCAATCCCAATGCCGCTAGGGAAGAAGCGGATCGTCAAAGGCGGCAGGCAAATGTTAGCTTTCAGGATGGGAGTTATGGGGTGCGCCCCCCACCACTGTACTCTGATGCGCTGGTGCAGAAGGGGAGGGGATTCTCTTCGAAGTAGATTCGTGGTGGGGGAAGCGTTTCTACTTCTGTTCCTATTACCATACGTGTAGGTTTACTAGTGGGAATGTTTCTTGCACTTTTGTGTGTTTGCTCGCAGGTTGGGGGTGGGAGGAGAGGAGTGAGTCAAGTAAGGTATTCAATGTTCAAAACTGAATACGGCAATGGAAGCGGGCGTCCCTGGCACACTCACGATTTATCAAAAAATTCACCAACTCTCTACCCACCTACCTACCACCTACCAATGCCGCCTCCCCCCCCTCGCTTCTCTCCCACCTTAGCAACTCACTCATGTACCAGTACATTTATAGCTTGCCGTTTCTTTTCCCCCCTCCATCCATCCATCCATCCACCTCACACACACACACACACACACATACACACACACACAGACACACACACACACACTCTCTCTCTCTTCCCCTTCCACCACCAATATCTCTCGAACTTTCCTTCTAGTTTTAACTTGTGAGATAATATCTTTCTCCTTTTCCCTCTATTTTTCGCACTTGAAGACCAAGGAGAGGGAGAGAGAGAAGGGGGCGGGCTGGGTGGGCAGTTATAATTAGTATTGAATGAATAAATGAATACTGCGTAAATCGGGTTAGATCTCTAGGACAGTGTTGTATTGTATTATGTTGAATCGTTCCACGTGCCAGTATGCTGTGGTATAGTGTAGACCGTATGGCAAATGGGATATAAATACGGGATACAGGATGTAGTAGGTCAAGGCAGGGACTTGCTTGTTGAACTAAAAATGCTTGACGAGTACAGTACTTGGTCGGCACGCAACTTAGCACTTGACTAAGTACCTGACGTCGTGCTGGCACAACAAACTGAATTACCCTTTGTGCGAGATGATGCTCGTGAAGTAAACTTTTATCGTATGGTTCATGCACTCCAAAACGTGCACCAGACTTTTACCTAATATTCAATCCATTATATCAAAACATGTAAAAATCTCAACAACTCTCAATATCCTCTATATTATAGAAAAAGAGAATATGAACAATATAGAGGAATTGGCTTATTTTTTGAGTCCCTCGTTGATTTGATATTATGTTTTGAAAAGTTGCATTTTTGGTATAATGTTCTGAAAGTGTTACATTAGCCATACTTTTTATTATAAAAACTTTGAAACACTACTGACTAAGGATAAATAATAAAGTTATTTATATATTAAATAACATATATAAAATAATACGGTAAAAGTCTTCGATGCTACAACCTTGATACAAAAATATCTAGAATGCCACAGCACCTTAGACTAGTTCGGTTTCTGATTTTCATCTACCTCTACAAATGTTTACATAACTTAACCCGTAGTTTAGCTAATAGTATACATATAGGAGCCCAAGGAAAGAAAAACATTTAAGTATCATAGATGTCTGTCATAATTGTCAGTAATAAGAACTCAGCGGCTCGCCCCAACTTGCAGCTCAATTGGAGGGACTCGGAATGTTCTCACATTAATTGTAGGGTTTCTTGCAGGAACGAGCATTATGTCCTTCTTGACCACATGTAGAACAGTAATGAGGAGCATGGTCGGGTATATAGGGAACTCCACCAGCTATTTGCTGGATCCGGGCATGCCTTCTAGCTTTATTAGGCTGAATTCTCTCTTTTTTAGGCCGCCTCCGCTTCACTCGAGTGGTAGGAGGAAAGACATCTCCAGGGATAAGATTGGTGATATCAACGGGCATAAAGTGGGTAGCATAGGTATCCTGCCAGGTAGATGTTGCCAAAGCCAAGGGGCAAAAATCAAGCAAAGGCTGTCGGAGGAGGGCAATACAGGCAATCGCATGCCCACAAGGTATACCATTTTGTTGAAAACGACGACATCCACATGATTTTGTCTCCAAATTGACAATATGAACTCGCCCATTGGGTTGTTGAATACGGCCAATCGTAGGAGATGTGGTTGTATAGTATTTCCTCTGACCCATATATTGTAACTCTAACCCAGAGAGGCAAAGTTTAGTAAAGCGCGGTTGGTATTTATTGGCTTCCTGTAGGCAAGTAAATCGAAGGGCCATTTGGCTATGGCAGATGCTATTCAATAGTTCAACAATTGAAAGCTGACAATCTATTTTCAGGCTCTTGTTAACTAATTCGACAATATTTGAAGTGTCATGCCCAAATCTGCCAGGGTTCTCCGGGAAAAATGCCATACTCCAAAGGACTGGATCAATCTTCTGAAGATATTCCTCTGCCATTGGCTTCTCTAGTCTTAATGCTGCCATTTCTCTCTCAAAATCAGCTGGTAGCCGTGCTCTAGCAATGGCCCAAACAGTCCCTCCATGCCTTTCCCATGCTCTTTGATGAAGTTTTCCTGTAAGTGCTGGCAGCAGTAGGCTCGTAATACTGAGGATAACAGAATTTCTGAAGCTTTAATAAGACCTTTATCACGATCACTAATAACAGTAGTAGGCTCGGCCCGGATTGCTGGAATCGCAAGCTATAGTTGCCGAAAGAAATAGTCCCATATGCTTTCACTCTCAGACTCCACTATACACCATGCAAGTAATAGATTATGGCCAGCAGCATCGATGGTAACACCTAGCAAAAGGGTCATCCGAAACTTTCCTGTAAGATGTGTGCCATCTACTGCAATAAAGTGGCGGCAATGCTGGAAAGAGGTTGCTGACTCCGCAGGGCAGATGAAAATACGACGAAATTGTGAGTTTGTAGGATCAACTAATAAATGGATATGCACCTGAGGGATTTCCTTTTTTAAGGCATCAATATAGGAGGATAATTTGGAAAAGCTAAGGCGATGTACTTGAAGTCCATCACTCAATAGAGCTTGCTTTGCCCGGAGAGCAACTTGGTAGTCAATAACCTCAGAAAATAGAAGCCGTAAACAGTCTTGAATCACCTTCGGGCTAGTTGACTGAGTAATAACCAGATGCTGAGGCAGAATCTCTTGTATCCATTGCTGTCTGCTTGATAAAGCCCGGTTGTTGTCTAGTGTGCGTTCCAGTATAGAATTATGAGATGCTTCGAGCACGGTAATTATGACATCTCCCAACTCTGTTCTATTAGCTCAGACTCTCCATGGGCAGTTTGAAACCTTTCAAATATAGATTCCTCGAGTGGAGTCTCGCTTGGAAACACAGTAGTTGAACTTTTCGCGAATTGACCAGTAGTGCAAGACTTTTGTAACTTTATCGAGGGAAGAGAAATGCTGCCCCAACGTCGGAGGTGGGTGGAGATCCGATAGCGCAGACATCTCAGAATTGGCTGTATCGGTCTTCAAAATTCACGGTGGGAAAGTGATGAGTGGTATCCAAATGAAGACCTTTGATCTAAGAAACTAGTCCAAGCTTCTGTGTCATTCTAGATATTTGCTAAAGCGCTGTGGTATTCTAGATTTTTTTGCGCCAAGGTTGTGGCATTGAAGACTTTTACCGAAAATAATAATAATTTTGGCATTCTATAAGCAAGTGCTCTAGTAAGCTTTGTAATATTGAGTTCTTGGCATTAACTTGATGGCTTGGCAAAAAAGTGCAGCACAGCCAGGTAACACCTTTTGACTAGTATGGTGCACATTTTGAAGTACAAGTGCCAGGGATAAAGTTTTCGTACAAGCAACGTCACCGTTACAACCCCAGTGGTTGAAATTGGAACTCGCCAAGACAGCTGGCATTTAGGCCTTTGGCCTGTAAGAAACCGAGCCTTAGGGAGCTTACTGGCTTTATTCTTTCACAAGAATGTTGTCGGCCAGTATGGCTAACCGATTCCAGTAGTGGGAACACTAGTCCTAGGGTATACGCACAAGAAGGACCTAGGGGCCAGATGCCTGATAACCGTTGAACATTAGCTGGCGGCTTTTGTTTTTTCAGAACCGCAGGAGGAGGATTTGAGGATGATTGAAGCCTGATGATACCGTGGTTGATTGATTCCCAGCGAGAGGAGGACGAGGGTTGAGATTTGACTGGAGTTTTTTCTTGATTTTTCGACACTTGATAAAAATTAAGTTTCCCTTTATTGAAGAGAGATTTGGGACTGGGGGGGTCGTTTGACCCTGAAAACAAGATTGGGGAGAAGTGAGATTTCAGGGTGGTGGCCGACCCCATTTTTCTACTTGGTGGACGATACCTGAGTCATGGGACTGAGCCCTGGTCATCGGTTCGAACGGTTTCTGAAAGCGTACGCATATGGCCTACGGGGGCGCGAAGGCTACACGACTGGCTGAGGATGGATAAGGTGTGGACCGGATTTGGCCTGGGTCCTTTGACCCTTTTTTACTGGGGCTTGAGAGGACATTTGGAGGGCGCTGTAGGCACAGAGTTTTCAGCCCCACTAGAGGTCCCACAGCTTTGCAGTAGTTTGGCAATGTTTCATCTCTTAGGTTTTGGTTGGTGATATTGCCGTTTCTTTTTGGGCTTGATGTGGGGGCTGTGGGGAGGCTGTGGCATGGAGGCTGCGTCGAGTACTGAGCCAAACAGACTGAATGCTAGAAAAAGGCTCTAAGTATTTTCTAGTGGTTGATGGGGTTTCTTTTGTTATTAGTTGTTGTAAGCTAGTTGATTGAAAAGTCGATAAAGAAAAAAGAAAAAGGTTATCATACATCCACCACGTCAGCTACAACCACAGTCATTGAAATTCTTACTTCAGTAATGAGTCACATTTGGGGTTTTGACCACTAGGATCCTTGGAAATTATGTTATACTACCTTCAAGTCTTTATTTACCTTTGTCTTGTACCAAGGTAGTTCCTTCGATTTTAGTGATTATTTTATCACTTTCATCTGCTTTGTTATTACTTTGGCTTTCTATATCAACGAACAGCTGATAGAATGCCTCAGCAGAAGTCTACAAAGTTTTTGGTGGCCAAGGTAGCCAATTTTGGGGTTGTCATGGCAGAGATGGTAGAGAAGATGAGCGAGATGGAGAAGGAGATAAAGAGGCTCTGACATCATGTTTTGGTGCATTCCAAGAGGAATGACAGGCTAGTGAAGGATGGCAAGAGTAGGGCAGCGTCATCCATTGTAAGTGACACTTCCCTTAGTAGCGATGATAAGGAGATTGGAGAGGAGGGGGAGAAGAGGGCTAGGGTAGTGAGGACGTTGGTTGGTGAGAAGGCGAGGAGGAAGGCACATGAGGACGGAGTTCTGGAGACATGGTGCAGAGAGGAGGCTGAGGCATTTTGGAGAGAGGCTGAGGAGAGGGGACGATTTGAGGGGCGCACCAAGTGGAAGGTAGCTGAGTTGGAGGTGGTGTCGAGTGTGGAGGCAGAGAGTGTGGCGGTGGCTGAGGAGGACGAGGTATCTAGACCGGTGGTTAAGATGCCTTCATATGAGAATGAGAAAGGGAAGAGGAGGAGGGTAGGGGAGTGTATGGAGGGTGAGGAGGAAGCGCAGATGGTGAGGGAGTTGATTGCCCTGCTTGGTCCTAGGGCTGAGTGTGGGGGTTTATTGAGGAGGGTGGGGAGAGAGTCTGTGTTTGCGGAAGCCGACCCCAGGTTAGTTGCTGGTGGTAATTCCAACCATGCCCTCAGTGGAGTGTCTAGGGGGATGGACGCCTGGCCCCAAAGTCCAGGTGGGAGTGGGGGTTACCGACTGAGGCCGAGGGTTGGTGGGATTGTGTATAGGGGTTATGGAGATAGAGGTAGAGGGTGAGGAGTTTGTTTTGGGTGATGCCGTGCGGCATTGGAGGGCTGACTGATTGTTAGTGAGTTCACTAATGGGTATGCGAGGTATGGTGGTGGGTGGTAGTGGATGGGAGTTTAAATTGTTTGTTGTTTTTGGAGATTGAAAGTGGGTTAGGAGGTAGAGGCTGATTGTACCCATGCCGAGGAGACCTGTATAACCGAACTGCTAGAATGGGGAGGGAGTTGGATCCGGATGTTGGCTAGATGGTTGGCATGTGAATGATGACAAGGGTAAACACAATAGATACTATAAAAAGCCCAATAGTGTTGTTATTCAGCTAAGTATCGTGTGTTAACAAAATTAACCCTACACCACGGACAGCCATGGCAATACCACTACCCCACCAACCCCACTATCAATGAAAAACTAAAAAAAAATTAAAAAAATGTAAATACACAGTGGAAATTAATATTTGGTATACCATCCATCAGCCTTAATAATTGCTTCCACTCTATCCACCATTGATCCTGCCAAAGTGTCAAAAACCTTTGGGTCAAGAAGTTTCCAACGATCAGTAATAGCTTCCTCTATTACTTTTTTGACCTCATTGACAGGACCCTTTATAAGATGTAGCTCAGGATAGTGCTTGTGAAGCTTATCTTTCACTAGAGACCAGACATCCTCAATTGGATTGAGGTCTGGTGAATAGGCAGGAATTTCCAGAAGAGTAACTCCCTGCCCTCTAAGCCATCTTCTAAAGGGCAAGTGAGTCTTAGCATCGTCAATGATAAGAAATACCTCTTGTTCTCCAACCTGTTCTCTGATATCCTCCCATATCCCCAAAAAGTCATACTGATCATAAACATCAATAATTGACTTTCTAGTAACTCCACCCCTTGTAGAAGTAGGATCAGGAAAAACAGGCAAAAAGAGACCATGAGTTTGACCATAAAAAAAACCAGTCATCATCTGGCTAATCCCCCTCTCTCCTCTCCTAGCAGTAGGTTCAACACAATCCTTATTCCACTTCTCTTTTGGATATCTAAATACCCATTTTCTCCTCTTTCCCCCTCCTCTTTCTACAGCTACCTCATCTCCCCACATTGCCTTCCTTCTCCACATCTTTCTTGTCCAATTCCTATGAGCTAATGCCCATTCCAATCTCTCTTGAGCTAGATCCTCATCCAAATGAACTCTCTCTTGTGCCAGCCATTTTCTCAGATGCTTTTGTGCAAGTCTTCTCCTCACTGTCATAGCAGAAACATTGGGAGCAACTTTGTTGGCAATCTCAGAATAGCTAGTATTGCAATTACTGAGAGCTTCCTCCACCATAGCATCATCCTGCAACTTGGTAGTTTTAGGATACCTTTCTCTACCCTTTCTCTCCTTCCCCTCTTGATCTTCTTTTAAGATTGTATCTTTAACTGTGTTGATAGGGATTTCATCCGCCTAACATCCGGAGAGGTGTCCAGAGTGCTCGACCCCTCCTTGAACAGCTCCATCCCTGGTCCGGATCACATCCCCTACTCTGTCTGGAACTGTCTCCACTTCCTCAAACCCTCTCTCCTCCCAGCCCTTCTGGATCTGCTATTAGCGCATGGATTCTGCCCTCCCTCCCTCAAGAAGGCCCTTGGCATCGTCCTTGACAAGCCTGGCAAACCCTGATATGACTCCCCTTCCTCTTTCAGAGTTATTGTTCTCCTCTGCAGCCTACCAAAGATTCTGGACAGGGTAGCGGCATCCCGCCTCTGGGCCCAAGCACTGGCCTGCTGGCTAATTCACCCGCTTCAGTTCAGCTCCCAACCGGGGAGAAAAACAGCCGATGCTGCCATCCTTTTGAGGCACCACACTGCGTCCTTCCACCACCTTCGCCACAATGTCTCCAACCTTTTTCTTTACTTAAATGAGGAATTTGACAATGTGGAATCTCCTGCCCTCCTCTGTCTCCTTCGCCACCGAGGTGTGAGCCCCTACCTGGTACAGTGGGTTGGATTCTTTCTTGGGGGCCGCACCTGCCACCTTACCTTCCAAGGATCTGCCCGCACTTTCGCCCCCATCTCAGTAGAGGTCCCCCAAGGTTCCCCTATCTTGCCCCTCCTGTTCATCATATATGTGGCCTCCCTGCAAATGGAGATCCCCAGAACCATCATTATCTCTTATGTGAACGACTTGGCCGTGACAGTTGCTCCACAAGAATGCTTTCTCGCTGATCAAACCAATAGCCTCTCCTCGAAAGGTCTCCTTTTCCTTCCCCAAAACTGAACTAATCCACTGGAGAACCTCTAGGAGTAATGAGGCTTCCTGCTGCCTTCCTGTGTCACTTGAACGGCAAGCTTTCTACCCAAAGGCCAGCCCGAAGTGGCTTGGTTTGATTCTAACTCTCTCCTGTGACCCAAGGGCCGACTTTTCTCGAAGATATGCCCTGGCCAATGCAGCGTTCGCCACGATCCCCCGCCTCTCACCTACAGGGATTGGCCTCCCTCCACCTCAGTTCCTCAAGCTGGCTCGCTCACTCCTCGCCCCAATTCTCCTGTACTGGTCCACAGACTCGTCCCCCCCACGCTTCCATCATGGATTAGGTGTCGGTCTTCTGCTGATGGGTCTGCAGGTGGATAACCAACAGCTTCTCAACTACCAACATGATTTGCCTCCACAGGAAGGCATGCCTCCTACAGCTCCATGCCTGGTATGCCACCAGTGCCGCCTGGCCGGGCTGGGGCTGAGCTGCTCTCCCCTTGAAGTGAACCCGGCCACAGCTTGCCTCCCAAAATCCGTACCTACTTTCTGACCACATTGCGCCCGGAAAGTAATGTAAATGAAGATCACAAACCGCCCATATCTGTTCTTTAACCTAAGCAGGGACCATTCCCCGGACACAGCCAAAAACCCAAGATACCGTTACAGTGCCATCACTGCCCTGGCCAACGTGGCTGTCCTTCTCTTCCACAACCTCTCTATTCTACCACCCATTTCCCTTCACCTGACAGACTACCGCCCTCCCACCCCCCGGGTCGTTCCCTGCTATAGAAGGCTTAAGAGATGCGCTACACATCACCTACTAGCTGACTGGGCCACTGCCCCAGTCCCGGTAGTCTACCCCTACCCGGCTCGATCTGCCATCACCACTTCAGGGGTCTCGGGAAGTTCGTCCCAGGAAGCATTCATCAGATACACTCTGGAAAAGTTTACCTGGCAGCACACCATTGATGGGACAACTTGGAACCCGAAACGATCTGCCCACTCTGCACTGAAGCCTAACAGTCCTTCGAGCACGCCATGTTCTCATGCCCCACGACCACATCTGAGAGATCACACCTCCTCTATCGGGTCTCAGATCAAGGCCTTGAGGCCCCCCTCTGTGCTGACCAGAAGATGCTCATTGACTTTGCTGTGTTCCTTCACACCACCACTACGGGCTTCTGGCTTGGAATGCCACAACTTCTGCCTTCACTTCACACTCCCCCCCCACGATTCTCTTCTTAGCTCTTCTCTCCCGCCTGCCCCTCGTCCGAGAGACTAGCCCGCAGCCCTATAAGTTTCCTTTGAGCTTAAGCTATTCTGCGACACACATCGGTCGCGTTGGGGGCGTTGATTATGAATATTGCTTTTGTTGAGAGTTATTTCATTTTCCCTTTTGTTTTGGCCATATTGATAAGATGCATGTCATTTCTTGGACTGTAGGAACAATGAACATATGATTTAACAAAAGAAAAAAAGAAAAAAAGAAAAAAAGAAAAAACACGATAGTTAGAGCGATCCTCAGTCTCTGCTACACGTGGATCAATTGAAATCTCAAGACTCCGTTGGCAGTGCAACTACAGTGAAAGCAAAAACCAGATCAAATCTTTGGCCGAGCTGTCACCTTATTGGTCAACAACCAACCCTTACCTCTTCATTCCCCACTTTAAAGACTTTTCATGAACAAATCATCCCAGCTTATTTGTTACTTTATCACCTGAATCAACAGAGTCCTTCCATGCTACCCTCTGATGTCTAATGGACAAAGGGGCAGAGGGAGGTGGGGTGCAAAGAACCTTGCCCCCCCATTTAACCCCCGTGGCTCTGAAGCCCCCACCTCCCCTGATGATATCAGGATTGAAGAAGATTCCCCTTCTCCTGTCCAAACTGTTGTCTCCCACATCTCTCATTCTGCCCATGATGGCGAATCAACCACTCTGGAATCTCTCCAAGACGAACCAATGCTCTCATCAATCAGAAGAAATTCTTGGCTGATTGTTACCAATACCTCTTGATGACCATTGAGGCTCATGAGAAACACTGGAAAGTTGTTCAAGAACGTGTCATCCAGGATACTCAGAAGCTCAAAGATCAGATTACCACCCTTACAACTCAACTACAACAGCAACAGAGCAAACAACCTGCTCCTGCCACCACCACTACCCTCCTCTCTAGACCAATTGCACCACTTCCTATGCTTAGCTGGGCCCAGGAAGCTGCCAGAGCACCTGACGCCTCTACCACAACACCTCCAACAAATAAGAGAGGAATCCCTTCTGTTTTGACCAAACGCGACCGTACCATTGTCATTGAGTTTAATGGCATATCACTCCCAGACAATACCAAAAACCTCAGCATCAGAAACACTATCAACTCTGCAATCAAGAAGCCTCTTATTTGCTACTATAGAGTTCACTACCAACCATAACATCAAACCTATCACTAAAGACAACACTCCTGCCCTCTCAGTCCTCAAATCTGACCCCCCTGCCATTGAGGAAGCTATCAGAGCAACCATACCTGTAGCAACCCGGTCTTAGGAAGGATGAAATCTGGTACAAAGTTATTATCCACGGCATCCCTACCTCCAGTTCCTTTACAACTGTCCAGTCTGAAGTCCAAGACTTCAACCCTGGTATCCACCTACCCCGCCCTCCTGGATGGCTCACCATAGAAGCCAAGTGTTCCAAGACATCAGCATTCATCATAGTTCTTACAATTGCGGGCAAAGATGCAGCAACCAAAGCCATTCCCTCTGGTCTTTCCCACTTCGGCAGAAAGTTCAAAGTTCAGAAATATCTTACCTTTGGACCTGATACCGAATGCAACAACTGTTTATCCTTTGGACACCAAACCTTCAAGTGCACTAATGACACCCACAGCAATTTGTGTGCTGGGCAACATCCAGCCTATCTCCATACCTGCAGCCAATCTGACTGCCCTACCAAGGGCAAACAATGTCTTCACACCACCCTTAAATGCAGCAACTGTAGTGAGTCACACCAGGCAGACTCTAAAGCATGCTGCACCTACCTTAACACACACCAGGAAGCAACTCAGAGGAAGAACAGTGCTGACTAGGATTATACATGTATTTCCTTTGATTGGTTAGGCATTTGGCAGAGTGGAGGATTTAATGTGTTAAAAGGGTTGTTTGTGCTTATGCCGGGGGGCCAATGAAAAGTGGACACTATCCTGTACTAGGAGGCGGATCACGGACTGGACACACAGGTGTTCCAGATGTAGGGTAGTTGCCGCTTCATAGCCTTCGGGCTCCATAAGCATAATGATCTTTAATAATAATAATCATAATAAACCTTCCCCGCCTCCCTAGGTGGCGCACCACAGAAGCCCAGCATTCCAAGTAATCAGCATCCACCATGGTTCTTACAATTGTGGGCCAAGATGCAGCAACCTAAGGCATTACCTCTGGTTGTTCCCTCTTCAGCAGAAAGTTCAAAGTTCAGAAATATCTTACCTTTGGACCTGATACTCAATGCCACTACTGTTTAACTAACCTTTGGACACCACACCTCCAAGCGCGCAAACGACACCGACTGCAATCTATGTGCTGGGCATCACCCTGCCTCCCTTCATACCTGCGGCCAATCTGACTGCCCTACCAAGGGCAACCAGTGCCTTCACACCACCCTCAAATGCAGCAACTGCGGAGATCCACACCTGGCAGACTTCAAAGAATGCCCCACCTACCTTAGCACACATCAGGAAGCAACTGAGAGGAGGAACAGGGCTGACCAGATTTATACATTTATTATCTTTTACTGGTTAACATTTAGTGGAGTGGAGGATTTCCTTTGTTAAAGGGGTTGCTAGTGCTTATGCTGGGGGCCAACAAAAAGTGGACACTATCATCTAGTAGGAGGCGGATCACGGACTGGACACACAGGTGTTCTATCTGTTCTCTAGTTACCCCTTCATTGCCTTCAGGCTCCATAAGCGTAATGATCTATAATAATAATAATAATAATAGACTGCACATGAGCCCTCTCAGCATTCCAGTTCAACCATTTCAAATATTTCCACTGTGTTCTTGAGAGAATCCTTTGATTGGAAAGCACCTTTATCAAGTAGCCAGTTATACCTCAACCATCTTCACAATTCATATCTACTCCAGTAGAAATTACCTCTCATACAAAGTTTTACCCATACCTGAAAAATTGTATTGGAGTATTGGAGGATCTTTAATACTAGCAATTGTTTCAGGAGATGTTGTCTCTTTATATGACTGCCACAAGGGCTTCACATTACTGAATATTCCTGTTGTTTGTTCCTTTTATTTTATCTTTCAGTATATTCTTGCTGGATTGAAGGGCTCGGCTCATGATTCTAGAGTTCTTGAGAGTGGCAATCAAAATTGGATTAGAATGCCGGAAGGCAATTACTATTTGGGGGATGCAGGATGTAGTTCCCCAGCAGCTATCATAGCACAATATAGAGGTGTAAGATATCACCTAAAGGAGCAAGGTCAAGCAACTTAAGGGTAAGCATTCAACTCTATTCTTCTAAATTTCTTTATAGAATTCTACTCTTATGTATATTTTGTACACAATAAGAGACGTGACTCAGTATTTGAAAATATGAGAGAGAATACTCCTTTGAAGTACCAATGTGTTTCTTACTTGAACAGCCCACACAATACAAAGGAGCTATTCAACTTGTATCATACATTTTTAAGAAATGTCGTCGAAAGAATTATTGAGCCCTGAAGGCCGGATTTTGAATTCTGCTTGGCCCAATGTATTATAATCTTGACAGACAAAATAAAGTTGTACATGCACTTTGTTGCCAGCTTAACCTTATTATCAGAAGTAGTGGAAGGCCAGAAGAGTTTACAGAACTGTTTGAACAAGATAAAGGTAGGTATTAATACCAGCTATATTTAACCATGCAATCAAATTTGTAAAGAGGTTTGAACTAATTTAGATAGAGACATCTGACGTTTCGAATCTCGAGGTTTACAGCAACACGGAGAATGATGACAGTGGGCAACCCCCTTTCATCAACCAAATCAACCAAAGTACCAAACAACAATTTCACAACTTAATTATGATGATAACAACCATGATAGTAATACAGGAATGACCCATCAAACAATAACTCAGAACCAAGGCTAACAAGCATCTACTCAGCCTCAAACAGCCAAACGACAAGAAAAAAAGAAAGCTAACAAACAATGGTCTCAAATTGCAAAGAGTATGTGGAGGGATTATAGCTGATACCAGACTGTTAATTCAAATCATGAGTAGGGAAAGGTCAATTCTGGGCAACAAGAGAAAAGCTTGTCGATAGCGGCTAAATCAATTCCCTTGATGGAAATAATAGTATGAACAGGAACAAAACAAGAGAGAAAGCTAAGATACAACCGGAGAGGCAATCACTGCTCATGCAGCTGGAAGTAGGATGAAGTAGATACAATCACAAAGTTCCTGATGAAGAAAGAAAGAAAAGTCACTATAGCAAGTATAAAATACATCTCCTCCCGAGGTTGTCACTGTGGTCCATCGTCCTCCCATCCATCTATCTACAAACTCTTATAAACCTGCGCACCCTTGTCCCAACTATGTAATCTCAAACTACCCCATCTTGTGCATTATACTAACTACCTATCTACCTCCTAATATGAAAACTATCTATATGTAGAGTCCTATAAGCATAAACAGAATCCCATACCGTATTAACTTGAATAAGAGAACGGTGTGCTATGTCGTTGGAGTTGCCCCCTCCTGTAAGGTCTGCCAGTTTTTGTTTTTTCACGTCTCTTATTTTGCTGTGTTTTTCACCCCTTTTCCCAGGTAGGGAATTCTTGACTACATAGCACACCGTTCTCTTATTCAAGTTAATACGGTATGCCACAGTACTCAACTTGTATTTAGTAATTCACATGTATTTTTATCATTACCTTATGTATTACAAATCATTTTCTCCACCCAGAATAGTCTCAAAGAATCATTACCCTAGAGAAATGATGAAAGCTGATTTGAGTTTTTGCTTAAGATATCAATACCAACAAAGTACTCATCCTCTGTCAAAGTACCCATCTTCACAATAGTAGTTAATAGACTCACTGCTCAATCCAGTGAGGTAAGGGAGAGCAACTTCTCATTTTGCAGGATTGCTTCTGTCATAGTATTTGAAATTTGACTAATGCTAGTAGTAGCAGTAACAGCCTCTTCTGCTATTTGAGTATTATTCCCCTTTGGCAATGAATCCACTATACAACATATGGTAGCTGCTAATGCTAACATTGCACTCTGTATTCCATTTGCGCTTTTCATTATCATTTATACTATCATTGAGAATCTGTTATACTCATACCTTTCTGTAACTGAGATCTGTGAGTTTCAATAGTGTTAGGCATACCGGAAGGCTCAGCCTTCCACTAGTGAATAAAGACCTATAGTTACCCTACCTTAAGAGTCTGAGTTCAAAAGGACAAGCCAAGACCCCCCTCCTGTACCAGTGTTGGGACGGCCCTACATCGGCAGATGCCACCGTAGTTGCATCCCCTCACCAAAGACGTGGTCATTGGAGCCCTCCTTGTAACCCGTATACGTCGCGGCCGTCAGTCTGACCGGATCCCGTCCGCAGGATATATCAGGGAAGACCTCTGGCGACCTTATGCAAGTAGTTCAAGCCAAACCGCTTGATATCGCATAAGGTTACCGAGCACTAAAGACAAGAGTCACGAGAGTGGTCACTAAGTAATGGGATGTTTTACGGGAAATGGTTAAGCAACACATTCTATACTCCAAGCTGCTGCGATGAAAGTCACAGAAGTGAATGGTGTTGTTGGATGAGGTAGTTTGAGAAATGAAACATACCCGTACTCACATACGTCACTAAGTATCCTTTGGATACTGACGGAACCACACGATAACCATATGACTATGGAGAGATGATGGCCATTGGTGCGATTATCAGGACATGGCTATCTTATGCCTCACAGCTGTCGAGTGCAGGAAAAACCTGTAATACCAAGAGGTTGTATAACATAGCTGGCGCCTTTGTTGGTTCGATCATGGAGACCATTCTGCGTATGCAAATGGTATGCAAGACTCCATGCCGACCAAGATGGATTATGACCAATGGACTGATGTGTGGGAGCACCATCAGGAATAACTCATGGTGTTGCGATTCGGAAGTCACGTGACATAACAGAATTGTCAGAGTCAAATGGTGTTCGCACTTTTAGAAAAAGCTGGAGTTTGTTAGCAGGTACTTAGTTAGTATGAGAACTAGATGTGGCCGGCGACCACTCAGACGTGGCATATAAATATCGAGGTGCCTCCCGAGCTATTTGAACATCATCATGCAACGGAGAAGAGATCTTATCAATATAAAATTGTTTACGCTAGAAAATCTTTTATCACTCTATCTACCTCTACTTTATACAGTGAGCCTTCCTAGAAAATCTCCATTTACGATTAAGATTATCGGCCTGAGTTATCACGCAAGACTTTGAGATAGGCTCCCGCCTAACAAATAGCCCTTTTCAGTGGTATGATCCACTTGTTTGTTCCCGGTCCCCTTGATTGATTGACCTCAGTATCTGAAAGCCCCATATCAGCGTCATCACGGCTGCTACTAGTAATACTGATAGTACTATAGTCTTCAATGCCTCTTTCAGTACTGACAGCCTTATTACCAGTAGCAGTTGTATCTTCAAAACGCTAATGCATCTCAGAATAAAATTCAATGTATTCTCTTTAAACTCTCCCGCTGCTGAATGAGGCTAATGAAATTAATATATTATATTAGCAATATTACACAAAATATTATTGTAATTGAAAGACACTACTACTTAAAACAGATGACTCTAAATACTACCATTTAATACATACCTTTAAGTATGCTTTCCATACATCTTCTGCAGCTATAACTACCTGTTTCACCTGATCCCAGCTAAAGCCTGATGGATTAATAAGATGAAGAAAGCTTTTATAAAGTTGCTTCAACTATCAAGAGAGTTTAGGAATTTTAGCTATATATCAAACAAAGAAGAGATAGACTTGATAGTAGTGGATAAGATAGAATAGATAATTGCTTACTCATTAGACCCATGTTTTGACCTGTTCACTGTCAATATTTGGCTTGAATGTATTATTCAAAACAAATGTGACTTCACCCCATACTTGAGGTTTAAGGCTATTTCCTGCATGCCATGCCATCCTTGACTAGCCTGATAGATGAGTCTATCAATCAAGATCTTGTCTTCATTATCATAACATACCACTTTAACTCACCTGATCTTTGGTGTCATTTTGAAGGAAGGTGATAGATGAATATCAGACTGTAGAAAGCAAGTAGGGAGGGCAAGAAGGCTACTAATAGCTTCAAGGAAGCAGGAGATCTAGTCAGAGTTAGCTGGTAGCAAGGAGGTTGTGTGAGGCAGGATGGTGGTAGGAAAGGTAATTGAAAACAGATGACTCTATAATGGCTGCTAGAGCCAAGCAAATATAAGGTATAATCTAGTAAAAGTCAAATTCATACAATTACTAAGCCCCAAAAAAATCACATGTAAATCAACAATGTCTATTAAGCTTGGCACTTGACTATCAAATCAGAATCAGAATCCGACAAGCCAAACAATTCTAATTTTGAAATCAGGCTTTGCAAAAAACCTGATTTCCAAATCAAATGCAGGGCTAGCCAAATACCCACAGGGGCATCTCCTGAGCAGTCTAAACCAAAACTACATTTCACTCTGCTGGGACCAGGACAGACCATATCCTGCTGTCCAGTCTCACCTTCCTATCGACAATATATGCTACCTCCTTCTGCCGATCTCAAGCCCTGTGAACGATTTTCTACTTCTACATCCTTATCTTCTTCCAATTGGAGTTGATCCTCCCCCTGTCCTGCCTGAAGGGCATTCCTATCCCTCTATCAAGATAATCACCAAGGGCTCCCTGCTAAGCGACTAGCAGTTGGACTAACCTCCTCCCATAACCTACGCCTGTGCCCCCTCCCTTATCCCTTATCTCTTCATGGGCCTCAATTGGTTCACAGTGGGCCATATCAATCAAATGCAGACCAGATCTATCAGATGCGGGCCAGGAAGGCCTAGCTGGCTACTCATCCCAAATGGGGCAACCCTGATGCTGACCCTACCAGTGTCCATCACCTCCCTGACCTCCATTCAGTTGGCCCTCCCTGCCTCTCACCTATGGAAGAACCGGGATACAGTCCTCGATCTGGGTCAATAGATCTGAGCCACTGCTACCGCTTTTACTCCCAAGATGCCAGCTTATCCATGGCTTGCCTCCACTACCCCTCAGACTGTGGCATCTAAGAAGATCGAGTTTGCTTTCCACTTAGGCTAATTGTTGAGGTTTAGTTTCTTTTTGTTGTTTAATTGACTTTGTTTAGCAGGTTGATTTCCTTTTGTTCTTGATTGCTCACCCTGTATAGTGCTATGGTCGGTGGAATGAGAGAAGGTAGTGTTACCGTTTATTTCATTTGTTTGTTTATCTGAGATTCATGTTTTGTTTATGTAATAGCTAGCACTACATGCAAGTTCCTGTACATTATGTTTTGTTTTCTGAATCATTTCCTCTTGTTTAAGGTACCCAATCTCACATAAAACTTGAGCTAAGGCAGACAAAAACCTCCACCTACATTCCATCCCACATGTCTTAGACTAAAACCCTCTGAACCTGCCCGACACCAAAGTGCTTTGAACTATATGTAGAAACTACATAAGAGTATACATACCTGAAAACAATGAACCAAACCCCACAAGAGACCTGCAGTGCATAAGAAAAAACTCCACCCAAACATTGAACACCCAGTCAAAGCAAAGAAACCGCAACATACTCAAGAAAGCAAATATCCCAGCTGAAACAGTAAGCAACCCACTCATAATCAAACAACTGACCCGATTCTGCTGAAACATGGGAGGGACCATTGAGCAAGCAGGACAAAGCCGTAGGCCAAATACAGTGTACAAGAGGTAAATTTACCTGTGGGCACTCATGTCCTGGAGTGAAGGGCTGACAAGACCTTCAAGAGAAAGATCGGTAACCAAAACTAACTCAAGCAGAAGTGTGTGGCAGGACGAAGTAAAGATGGTCAGCCCACTGGAAAGAGATCTGGGAGGTATGAAGTATTACTTAGAGGCAACTGGGGTGGCAGGCATTATTAATATTATTATTATTATTGATCATTACACTTATAGAGCCCGAAGGCTATGAAGCAGTAACTACCATAGATGTGGGACACCTGTGTGTCCAGTCCATGATCTGCCTCTTACTATATCATAGTGTCCACTTTTTGTTGGCCGCCAGGCATAAGCACTAACAACCCCTTTAACAAAGGAAATCCTCCACTCCGCCCAATGCCTAGCCAATGAAAGGAAATCCATGTGTAAACCTAGTCAGCCATGTTCCTCCTCTCAGTTGCTTCCTGGTATATGCTAAGGTTCAGCCACTCAGCAGAAGTGTTCCTGATCTGAGACTTTTTTTTCTTTCCACAATTGCTCAATAGGGGTGGTGTGGTGGTGGGGCAACCATGAGGCTGTCAATGGTCAATGGTCAACGGGCGAGCAAGTCCACGCGTGTCCCAACAAATCTTCACAATCAACTTCCAACGATCAACTCCCAATGAGCAACTCCCAATGATCAACTCCTGATGATCGATAATCAACCATGTAGATACTATTGTAATAAAATGAAAAATAATACTAGCTAATAGTTTGTATAACCTCGCCTTGCTTCCAAAACTGCAGCTACCCTATCAGGCATTGATTTCCACAACTTCTCAAAAAGCTCCTTATGAATTGTCTCTCAAACGAATAGTAATACATGGGCAAGCCTCCTCCTAATAGCCTCTTTTCCTCTTGGGGTATCTCACATCCTTGGGTACTCCTGATGCAATCGCTTTTTAAGTTGAACCTATGCATGCTCAACAGGATTTAAATCAGGGGAATAAGGGGGGTGGTCCTCAACCTCCATACAGTTTCTTTCCAACCAATCCATAACATTATAAGCCTTGTGAACAGGAGCATTATCTTGCTGAAAGAGAATATCTTGCATGCCAAAAGAAGTCATTTGGTTAATAACAAGAAAAAGATTCCTTCTCAAGAGTCTAATATATCTGTTCTTGTTGATAGTTTGAGTAACTGGAACCAAAGGACCTTTTTTCTTACCCCAAAAGCACGCCAAACCATAAGTAAAATGCCCTTATCCTTCTCCTTTAGGTGTATACAATCAGTTAGCCACTTCTCTCCTGGCTCTCTAAAAACCCACTGCTGCTTTGGATCTTTAGACTTCTCCACACTGCACTCATCACTCCAAATCACCTTCTCAAAGTCTTGTGCTGTCCAATCCTTATAGGCTATAGCCCATTTCAATCTCTTGGCCACATGCTCTGATTTAAGCTTAGGTCTGGATTTGGCTAGCCATTTCTTGATATTGGCTTCTCTGAGTACTGTGTCAACTATTTTATAGGCAAATATGTTAGGAATCATGACTTCTCACTCATGAAGGGATAGAGTTATCAGTACATAAGGCAACCCCAGGGGCATATTTATCCGTGAACTCGGATGTGGTCATTTTGTGGTTGGATTTAGCAGCCCGGATGGCGTGTGACGGTGACGCTGCCTGAGGATGGGTGTGCGACCAGGGCCTGACAGGTTCTCCAATGATTATCGCTCACATTCTCTGACAAGAAAGCTTTTAACTGTTGTCCGAGGCCGGCAAACAATTTTAACCACTAGAGCAATATTCCGGAGACAGTGGAAAAAGACAATTATCAAGCCCTTTTGAATATTGGTCATTTCAGTGCAGGAGGTCTTAGGAGGCTTTTATTTTACTTGTTTTTTGACTGCATATTTCGTATTTCCAGATTGGTTAACCATTTTTTAATTGGAAAGCAGAGAGGAATTGTACATTAGAGGGCTAGCTTCAATAAGGGAGGAGGGCGTTGAATGTCATAATCACCAGAATACTGGTCGCACGAGGACCAGCTGGCATTTGGCGAGATGGCCAGCAATTACCAAAGTGAGACAAGTTGCACGAACACTTCTGCCGAGTGGCTATAGGTAGGGCATTCTTTGAAGTCTGCCTAGTGTGGATCTCCGCCGTTGCTGCATTTGAGGGTAGTGTAAAGGCATTGTTTGCCCTTAGTAGGGCAGTCAGATTGGCTGCAGGTATGAAGGTAGGCTGGATGTTGCCCAGCACATAAATTGCTGTGGGTGTCATTTGCACATTTGGAGGTGTGGTGTCCAAAGGTTAAACAGTTGTTGCATTGAGTATCTGTTCCAAAGGTAAGATATTACTGAACTTTGAAAATTCTGCTGAAGAGGGAACGGCGAGAGGTAATAGCTTCAGTTGCTGCATCTTTGCCAGCAATTGTGAGACCCATGGTCGATGCTGATTTCTTGGAACACTGGGCTTCTATGGTGAGCCATCTAGGAGGGCGGGGGAGGTAGATGCCCGGGTTGAAGTCTTGGCCTTCAGACTGGACCATAGTAAAGGAACTGAAGGTAGAAATGCCGTGGATTATAACTTTGTGCCACATTTCATCCTTCCTAAGACCAGTGGCTGCAGGTATGGTGGCTCGGATGGCTTCCTCAATGGCAGGGCGGTGAGATTCGAGGACTGAGAGGGCAGGAGTATTGTCTTTAGTGATAGGTTTTATGTTATGGTTAGTAGTGAACTCTATAGTAGTAATAAGACACTTCTTGATTGGAGAGTTGATAGAGTTTCTGATGGTGAGGTTGTTGGTGTTGTCAGGGAGTAATGTGCCATATCTCTCAATGACAATAGTACGGTCACGTTTGGTCAAAACAGCAGGGATTGGCTTCTTGTTAGTTGGAGGTGTAGTGGTAGGGGCGGCAGTTGCTCTGGCAGCTTTCTGGGCCCAAGTAAGGGTAGGGCGTGGTGCAATTGATCTGGATGGGGGGGTAGTTGTGGTGGCATCAGCAGGTTATTTGCACTGTTTCTGTTGTAGTTGAGTTGTAAAGGTGGTAATCTGATCTTTTAGGTCCTGAGTATCCTGGATGTGACGTTCTTGAGCAACTTTCAAGTGTTTGTCAAGGGCCTCAAAGGTCATCAAGAGGTATTGGTAACAATCAGCCAAGGATTTGTTCTGATTGATGATGGCATTGGTTTCGTCTTGGAGAGATTCAAGGGTGGTAGATTCACCATCATGGGCAGAATAAGAGGTGTGGAAGACAACAGTTTAGACAGGAGAAAGGGAATCTTCTTCCATCCTGATATCGTCAGGGGAGGTGGGGGCTTCAGAGCCACAGGGGTTGAATGGGGGGGCAAGGTTCTTTCCACCCCACCTCCCTCTGCCCCTTTGGCTATTAGACATCAGAGGGTAGGCTGGAAGAACTCTGTTGATACAAGTGATAAAGTAACAAATAAGAGGGGATGATTTGTTCATGAAAAGTCTTTAAAGTGGAGAATAAAGAGGTGAGGGTTGGTTGTTGACCAATGAGGTGAAAGCTGGGCGAAATGTTTGGTGTGGTTTTTTCTTTTGCTGTGGTTGTAACGGTAATGAAGTCAGAGGGTGGCAGGCATGAAACCACTAACCCCAACTAGGCCAACTACCACATAGACAGCCATTACAGCCACCCAGGTCTGGTGATTAGAAGGAGACAGAGACCAACAGCGTAGAAGAAGTAGGGTGCCAGCCAATCTGACCATGGGCAGAGGAGGAGGAAGGGTGAACCCAAATCTTTTGCATTGTAAGTATTGATAACCACGTTCGTGTCCGGACTATGCAACCTCTCCAGGAGAAGAGGAAACAGACAAATTGACCATGCCCTGTTGCTGTGTTTTCTCTTAGTACAAAGATTATTCCCAGCCGTTTGTGACATGGTTGTCAAGAAGAGTTTTATCAACCTAGCAAATCCTCTCCGCGAGGTAAGAGCCAAAGGGGTGTAGAAAGAGGAAACATCATTAGAAGAAGACAAAATCAAACAACCAAGAGTGAAGAAAGCTCAAAGGGATAAACCTAAGGGTAGAAGAAGTGTAAAAATAAATACAAGGACCCTCTTGGGCAAGCCCAAGACCGCATGTGAGGAAGGGAAGGTGGTGATAACTTTGTGGTGTTAAGATTTCAATCACTGGAGGTGTAGCGGAGATGGAAGATGGCAAGTTCCTGTACATTTTGTATCTTTTTTTTGAATCATATGATTATTGTTTAATAGTCGATAATCTTGCATGCAGCTTGCGCTATTGCATAAAAAAAAAAACCAACTACCTCTAGAAAAAGCCAACCTCCATCAGCAAAAATACTAGCCTGCATCCTGTGCGTCCTGTGCGTCAGACGCACCTGACCCACAGAACGTCAATCGCGAATCAGGACGCACCGGGCGCACACCTAATACTCAGGATGAACCAGGCGCACACCTAACACTCAGGACGCAACCAGATGCAGCACCAAATCCTCAGGACGCAACCCTATGCAGCACCCAATCCTCAGGACGCAAGCAGACGCAGCACCCAATTCTCAGGACGCAACAAGACGCAGCACCCAATCCTCAGGACGCAACCAGACTCAGCACCTAATCCTCAGGACGCCACCAGACGCAGTAACTACTCATCCTAAGATACCTGAAATAAGCGAAGGGTCCACTCTTTACCTGTTTTTGACCTTGGTCACCCCGGTCACAATATATTTCACATCATGGAAAAGTATTAAATTTACTACTAATAGTCTTCTATTCTTCTAATATACAGCTTATTGGACCGCACCCCCTTCACCCACCCCCTTCCTCCCTCCCCTTCCCCTCCCAGGACCTTATAGCTCCATGGGGAATTGCCGCCTCAGAACCTCCTTTATACCGGCATGTAGCTGGCGTCGAGCCCAGCAATTGGGTGTCTTCAGATCCGGGATTGGTCTCGCGGTTGTGGAGGAATCTGGCATCGAGCCCTGGGATCGTCTGAGTACCTAATTCTAAAGACCCCCTCCACAGTAGTTAACAAATTCATGGATATTGATGCGACAGAGACGTACCTTATACCGGCGTGAAGCTGGCGTCAAGCCCAGCAATGCCCAAGTGACAGATACAAGATCGGTACAGCGGTTGTGGAGGAATCCGCCATCGAGTTCAGGATTAGTAGAGACAAAGGACGACAATCAAGAGGGTGGGCGATCTCCATGAGTATTAGTCCGACAGGGACGCACCTTATACCGGCGTAAAGCTGGCGTCAAGCCCAAGGAGGTACAAGTGACAGATCCAAAATCCGTGCAGCGGCTGTAGAGGAATCTGCCATCGAGTTCAGGATTAGTGGAGACAAAGAACCACTAACAGGAAGGTGGGCGATCTCCATGGGTCTTAATGCGACAGGGATGTACCTTATACCGGCGTAAAGCTGGCGTCGAGCCCAGCAGCGCTGCGCCTCCAGATCCGGGATAGGACAAGCGGTTGTGGAGGAATCTGGCATCGAGTCCTGGGATCGCCAGCATCCCCTCTTAGCCTTCACAGGACCCCCCTCAGAGTAGATATTGATTTCATGGGTATTGATGCGCCAGAGACGTAACATATACCGGCGTGTAGCTGGCGTCGGGCCCAACGACGTCCAAGTGACAGATTCAAAATCGGTTAAGCGGTTGTGGAGAAATCTGCCATTGAGTTCAGGATTAGTAGAGACAAAAGACCACTATCTGAAAGGTGGGCGATCTCCATGAGTATTAATGCAACAGGGACGTACATTATACCGGCATGAAGCTGGCGTCGAGCCCAGCAATGTCCAAGTGACAGATCCAAGATCGGTAGAGTAGTTGTGGAGGAATCAGCCATCAAATGCTGGGATTGCCAACATCCCCTGTCAGCCTTCTTAAGACCCCCCCCCCCAGAGTAGATAGCGATTTCATGAGTATTGATGCGACAGAGACGTACCTTATACCGGCATGTAGCTGGCGTCAGACCCAGAGACACCCAGGTGACAGATTCAAAATCGGTTAAGCGGTTGTGGAGGAATCCGCCATCGAGTTCAGGATTAGTAGAGACAAAAGACCACTGTCAGAAGGAGGGTGAACTCCATGAACACTAGTGCGCCAGAGACGTATCTTATACCATCGTGTAGCTGGCACTGAGCCCAACAACGTCCAAGTGACGGGTTCAAGATCGGACCAGTGGTTGTACAGATATCCGCCATTGACCTCTGGGATGGTCACCATCTGCACTCAGGCTTCCCATGACCCCCCCCCCCAGAGTAGATAGCAACCTCATGGGTATTGATGCGACAGGGACGTACCTTATACCGGCGGGTAGCTGGCGTCGAGCCTAACGACGTCCAAGTGACAGATTCAAAATCGGTCAAGCAGTTGTGGAGGAATCTGTCATCGGGTTCTGGGATCGCCAGCATCTCCTCTCAGCCTTCCCAGGACCCCCCCCCCAGTGTAGATAGCGATTTCATGAGTATTGATGTCACAGGGACGTCCTTTATACCGGCGTGTAGCTAGCATTAATCCCAGCAACCTCCTCGTTTCAGATCCAGGATTGGAGGTGTACTTATAGTGGAGTACTATGCAGGATGCCCGGGAATATGGATGTTGAGGGTGATGATAAGAAAACAGTTTGTCGCGTCGCGTGTGAGGCTAAGTGCTGAGAAACCATCCTGAACTACGCCAAGAAATATTCAGGGGTACCCCTGAAGGAAGTATCTCTCAGTGGTAAATCCTGATAAGCAATGGTGTTGAGGGACGAGTCTGGATGCACAGGAGGCAGAGTTGCTTTGTCTCATATGTCAGGACGGAATGTGGTGTATGAGTTTGCCTCCAGATGCATGGAATTTGAGCGGGGGTTGCCAGGCAACTCAAAATACACAGGACGCAGGGGCCGCAGGGGACGCAACTCAGGACGCACAGGACGCTAGGTACGCAGATTCAATGTCGTATGCATCAGGACGCAATGGTGCCGTATCTGACGCAGGGTAATTTTTTGCTGATGTCCCAAGTCCCGCTGGTGTGGAACCAACCGGACATCTCACCCTTAACAAGAAACCCCTCTCTCTAGCTAAAAGGATAGACAAAGAAAAATCAAAACAAAAACAAACAGAAAGAATTTGGAAAACCCAGAGTACGATCCTTTGACAAAGGAAAGCAGAAAATTCAAACAAAATATTTCACTACTTAAGGAAATGTCCCAAGGCGCACTCAAGGCCATTGGTCCACAGCCCCTAGCCTTACAGTTCTGGAGGAAACTATGTAAGCTGTGGCAGGCTGTTGATTTTAGTCTACACGTCAAGAACAAGAAGAAGATAGTGTAATACCATCCTCTGAGAGGTAGGCCAGAGGGACCGCAGTCATTGTCTGAATGGTGGGGAGGTAGTTTTGAGGAGATTGTAGAAGCAGTAGGATGCTAGCTGATCCGACGGTAAAGAAAGAGGAAGAAGAAAGAGTGGACCCAAATCTTTACTGTAGAAAGTATCCGTAATTGTGTTGGTGTCTTGACTAGAGAGCCTCTTAACGAGATAGAGAATAGAGAAATTGACCAATCGCTTGTTGAATATTATCTCTCACTGCAAACCTTGTACCCTGTCATCTGTAATATTGGTGGTGAGCAGAGTGTTGCCGACCAGGCAAATGCTCTAAACAAGGCTAAAGCAAAAGGGTGGTAGAAAGAGGAAACATTATCAAAAGAAGACAAAATCCAGCAACCCAATAGAGAAGAAACTTGTTAGGACAAACCTAAGAGTAGGAAATGTATGGAGATGGAGTAACCACACCCCCTAGGGTGAACCTAGGATGGGGGATGGGGTTTGGAAGGTGGTCATAATCTCATGGTACTGAGATTTCAATCGCCGGGAAAGTAGAGGAGACGGAAAATGGCAAGTTCCTATATGTAACAGAGATTATATGAGTAAAACAAAAATCTCATGCTATTTTAACATCATCAAGCAACAGAGAAGAGATCTTATTGGTGTAATAAGTTTTATTCCAGAAAAATCTTCGATCACTTTACCAACGTTACTATGCAGACTTTACTAAATCTATCCTAGACAATCTCTCTCTATGATAAAGATTATCAGCCTGATTTATCTCACAAGTCATTGAGATCAGATCTGACCTAACAAGTCTAAAGGTATAAGTCTTATCACAGTAGAGAGCTTTCCAACAGGTTGTGTGTAGGCAGTGCCTATTGAGACAAACCATTGGTTACATCTCACAGGGGAAGCTTAGCAGGGCTTAATGTCATATAGGCTAGCTACATAGATTGAATAGTGGATTGCATAACTGGTATAGGCGAAACTACAACTGGGCCAATATGCCAACGAGCAAGGTATTGACTCCAGGAGTTGTCATAACAGTTAGCTACTGACAAATCTAGCATGAAAAGAGTTTTTGCTTCTGCCGTTGTATCAGAGATACATTGCAGAAGCTCACTTTCTATTTACTGGACTAAGTATATCCAAGCTGGCCCAATACCCTCATCAAAATAATTCCTGATAGAGGGTAGACCTCAGACTGCCCTGGATAGGACAAGATGCTTGTATAAGGTTGAAATAATAGTTAATGTCAAAGTCTTATATCTGGTATCTACTTAGAGCCCCTTGTCAGAAGTGTTCATGAAACACTTACTAATTACCTCGTGAAATTCCAGAACACCAAGTTGATCTCAACTCTATAAGTAGTAATCACAACTGGACAATTACACAATTCCCCTAATACTGCCTTCTTTTAAATAATTTATCCTCTTTCCTGTGGTTAGCACATTTCGATATTCACATTCTATATCAAAACAAAAAATGCCAAACTGCAAAACCACTCAGAAACAAATAATCATTGGAGAAAATAGCATTGTTGTTGCCTTTAGCTCCTGCTTTCAGAATATTGCCCTTGTTGCCTCTACTATTAGATGACCATTTAGTACTCTTAAAAGCTTCCTTACTAGGGCATATAGGCATCAATCACTAGGGAATATCCCTTACCGGGCATTCAGCTATGGTCAGCCACTTATTCCATTGCACAATCCTCCAGGCAGTCAAATCCAACCTGAAAATGACTAGATCTGACTTCCTGGATAAATATACAATGGGTATAACACTTTCTACAGGTAATAAAAATAGGCCTGGAGTTTCTGTACTACCTTCAGTTACAGAACATGATTCCTTGTACATGTAACTAACCTGCTAGTGAATAAATAGTAAATCAAGTACTCAGAGAAGCCAATTTCAAGAAATGGCTAGCCAAATCCAGGTCTAGACTCAAGCCAGATACCATTGCCAAGAGATTGAAGTGGACAAATACTCATAAGGATTGGACAGTTAGGGATTTTGAGAAAGTTATCTGAAGTGATGAGTACAGTATGGAGAAATCCAAGGATTCAAAACAGTAATGAGGTTTCAGAGAACCAGCGGGGAGCTGGCTGGCAGATTTTATTCAACGAAAGGAGAAGGAGAAGGAACATTCTTTTATAGTTTAGGGCTACTTTAGGGGCAAGAGAAAAGAGACTATAGTTCCTATCACTGAAAACATCAATAAAGTGAGGTATATAAAACTCTTGAGAAGGTATCCTTTTTTGGTTATTCATCAAATATTGTCTTTTGGTATGCAATATATTCTCTTTTGGCAAAATAATCCACCACTTTAGCACTGGCTCACAAAATCTCTGGTTGCTCAAGTCATACCTAGTCAGGTGCCTACCATCCACAATGTTCAAAGACATTATGCCTATCCCTTGTACCTACAGCCCTTTACTCTAGATGCTGCTTTAGTCAATCTATTCGGTAATCTATTTTTTCCTTTCCCACATAGTAAGCGTAATATATAGCGGACTAGTTAGGGGTGTGGAAGCGCTGGACACAGAGAATATCTCTCATAGGCGGATTAGGCACTGCAGGATTGTTAGACTATGTTGTTGTATGACTCCTTCTCTTGCTGTCCATTTGTTGAATAGAATGCAATCGACGCTCGCCCCCACCTCTCCGTGAGCATCATGATCGATCACTCGATCAATACGTGATTTGACCACCAAGGCAATTTCTGTCTGACCAGACACCATACTGGTGTCTGAATGGGTAATTATAAAGAAGTGTTATGGGCAAGTGGATGTGGAGGATAGGTAATTTAGTGGGCAATATACAGGGTCCAGCACCCGTTGTGGTTACTTAGTGTTGTTCGTGCGGTAGTTGCCATTCTATATTGCAGTACGGTATCTACGCATATATGTGCTAGCGCCTAAATAAACTAATTAAGTCAACAATCAAATTCTACGGACTCAACATCACATAGTGCCTGCCCGGATCGAATATTGAGTGAGACCTTGTGAACGCTCTTCGTGTATAATATGCCACCTCATCCCAGGACATATGCGCAGTTAGCAGTGGCAACGGCTTAGGAGGGAGGTGAAAAAATACTACTCGAGCCAGGTAGTCCTCTACTGTTGCTAAAAATACAAACCCTAATACGCCAAAACAGGAGGACAAAACTCCTCCCCGATAATCGAGGTAAAGATAGAGAGTGAGAGACAGAGTGTCATTAAGTCATTACCCCGTCATTTCGACATCATCGCTATTACCCTCCCCTGGCGCATCCTCTTCGTCTTCTTGACTGTCCTCTTCAATGGGTGTATCCCTCATACCCCTGGTGACCCGCCTCGTTGATGTTGGCTGTGGAATACTGCTAACTCTCGCACGCGGGGTGGCGCCAACGTTAGACTGCCTATTCCCTCTGGGCCTTCTCTGGCCCCTGTCTGCCTCTTCGCCAACGGGTAATCCGCCATTCCACTCTTCCTTGCAATGTGGGCATTCGTGGGCGCGGTTGGGACGGAAGATGCCCTCAGCGCAGGGGGTATGGAGGCGGAGTTTGCAGTGTTTATTAGTACAGCGGAGGCCCTGGCGTGGATGTTAGGTTGGGGTGGGGAGGAGGGGAAGACCGGGGGACATACTATGGTTACAATCTCTCGGCATGCATGACATGTTTTGATCCTTTCAACAATACCATTGTTGGAGGACCCGTCATCTTCATGCTCGTCGTCTTCGTCCGCAGGGGTATTATAGGCTTGGAACAGGTAAGGGCCGAGTTCTAGGAGTGCTCGGGACGTGAGGGAATAGAAGCCTGCCCTAAAAACACAATCCCATGAGCACATCTGCATTGCAAAGGGTATAATCAAGAGAGGTCATACTTAGAACACTCCAGCCACCCCTCGTCGACAAAACTTCCCAACGCCGCTTCTGCCCCGACCATAGTCAAACCACTAGTGCTCTGAGTAGCAGAGCCCTGCGTGGGCTGAGAAGCTCCCCCCTGCTGCGGATTCTTGTGCAATCTCACAGCAGCAAAGTCGTGAACTGCCAAAACCTCTGCATCACGAGTATTATTGGTCTCGAAGATCGCATCGAGGACTCTCTTGAAGAATGCAATTTCATCCGCATTGTGGGTTGTAGCCAGCTGAGCGAGTTCGTCTGATGTCGTGTTGATCTGTGGTATTGCAGGTGAGCGGAGGAGAGGAGAGGTATATCTGGGGGGGAGCGAACTAAAGCGAAAGTCTTTGAGCGATCCCTCTGGTCCAACATAATCTTGATTTCTAAGTCAAAGTCGTGAATCATGTCGTTAGCTTTAGAAATGTATGACAAAGCGATGCGCTCGTTTATGTCCTCAATGCTAATTTCGTGCTCGGCATCTTTATGCCAATAAATAAGTCAGTCTGATATAAATGGAGGGATAAGGCATGCTTACCATCCGCAGACAATATCTCAGCCAGAAGGGCCTTGATATCATCAATCTTCATAGTTCTGCGAGACATAAAGCCCTGAAGAAATGCTCTATTAACATCGCCGTAGCCTTCCCGTAGAAGACTCATAGTTTCCAAAGGTCGGTCTCGAAATTCCGCAAATTTGGTGATAGAATCGACAAGGGCAGGTGAAAAGAACACTCAAGACATGGGTGATAGAAGTCAGAAAACAAGATGAGCTCGTCCTCCTCGTAACCCAACCCAAGCAAACTGGAGTGAAGCGCCACCACTTCTTTTTTGTTCGGGAAGACCCGCAGAGCCCCCGAAACCAAACTTGTATGTTCCTTGTTCAACGCGCAAACGGGTAAACTCTATCACCCACCGCCCTTCCATCCAGCTGACTCGATGCCTTTCTTGTCTAGCCACCGGATCCCGAATTCGCCAGGAAGCGGAAAAGTCATTAAATTTTTATGATTTCGCTGTAAATTCTTTGACGGCTCCTTTCTCTCCCTCTCTTCCCTCTCTTAAGTACTGTGTCTACCACCTCGGCTGGAAACAGCTTTTCATCAATACTCTTTAGGGTTCACACCACACTCTCTTTAAGCCTTCGTTATGTGGTTGTCGGACGTGCAAAGTATGGTTCTTTTTGCCCAATGCGCGTGCGAATGTTTGTTAACAGATCCGCAGAGTTCGGGGCTGGGTTTTGCGCTGGAGGTCCGGCCGAGAAGATACTCGAATACCAATTGAAAAACTGTAGCTGACTAGGTCACTTTACAGGAGTATTTTTTTTCCTCTTTGGCATCATGATGTTCTTTGACAGAGCGATGTTAGTATTTCCTTACTGCTATTCCCCCATCTAATACTAACATTTTCCAAACAGGTTGGCAATGGGAAACGTCAGCCCCTCTCACCTACCTAACCAATCTAATCATGAATTGTCCCACTCACCCTTATTATATCATCTAGATCCTCTTTGTTATCGGCATATCCCTGTTCATGGGCCCGAGAAAGACGTTCTCCTTTTTCGCACGCAGGGAGAAGTTCCGCGGGACAGCATGTTTCTTGCTGGGTGTCGGTTTGATATTGGCAAAATACCCGCTGATTGGATTCTGCATTGAGCTTTACGGCATCTTGAACTTGTTTGGCGATTTCTTTGGGATTATAATTGGGTTTTTGGGGTCCGTACCTGTGGTAAGCGTGCGGCCTTGAGGGATTTGGGTTTGAAAGCTGTTGGATCGACAGGATAATGACGAGGTGTGCTTTAGGTTGGGCCCTATTTGGAGGGACCATTACGAAGGGTAACCGGTAGGTCTCTTGCTCATTGAATAGGAAGACTAGTGTTAATTCTTCTTCAGGCGCTACACAACAGCTACCTGTTTAAGAAGCCGATGCTATTAGCCCCCCCCTTTCCTCCTTTGGCGTTTATGGATGAGGTAGTTTTCGTTCAGGATGATCAAAGCTGTGTACTTTGACATATTTATGGACGTTGATGAGTACGGTATTTATATCATGTTGCCGAGCGAGTGGTTTAGGATTATGTGTGAAGAATTTAATGTTTAATCAAGCCCCGAAAGCGAGTCGCTTGCAGATGTGACACAATTTGTGTGAGGGGGTGTGGGTGGTGCTGGGCGGTATAGAGAAAGGATAGGGCAAACAGAAACACAGCCGTGAAGACGAAATGAACGAAGCAAGAGATTGAGAAATAGGCTTTAGATAACTGGACACGAGAGCTCCACTACCCTCAATTTAGTTGCAAAAGAATAACCCCCCTCCACTCCCCGCTAACTTTCGATGATTCACGTAAACAAAACCCGAGACGATATTCAGTATCCCACGCCGATTAGGTAGTCGGCAAGTTTCTCAACGGTGGTCGCCGCCTGTCCGGGTTGGACATCCTCGCCGTAGTGAGCGACGAGGATGGCTTGTTTTGTTTTGACACAAACGATGCCAGTTTTGCCCTAGAACGAGGATGTGATAATTTGTCAACAAAGGCGACCTTGTTGGTTGAAGGACACTTTGTTGGTGGAAGCTCACCTGTTTTCCGTAGATGCTTCTGTCTACACTCCTGATGGTGACGTACTTGACGCCACCAATGTGAAACCCCGTGCCAGCGAGCTCTTGCAACTTTTTTTCTTCCGCGTAAGCCTGAACGAGTGCCTGGATCTCTTCTGGCTTGATCTAGTTGAAAGAAACAGAAGGCGTCAGGCGATTGAACCCTAGATAGAAAAAACCGAAGGTTTTTGGGCCTCCCACGAGGTATCCGGGATTGTTGGGGCCGGAAAATGCATAGTGTATATCATCCAGCCTACAGCAGGGGAGGTTACTAACCACAAAACCAGCAGAACTAGCCCACACACTTTTCCCATCAGCGCTGAAGATGGCGGCTGTATCGAGTTTCCCAGAGCCCACGAGGCTATTAGAGGGTTAGCAGACAAAACTATAGATATATCTGTATCTGAAAGCTCCCTCATCGCGTTGCTTACGTCTGGTCAACATAGGCTGCGGGTTTTTCAAAAAAGCATTAGTAAAAAAACAACAAAAGATTTGCTCACCCCACTTTTTTCTTCATTACAGATGGACAGTCGGTATCATACTCACATTGCCAACTCATATTTAGTTTATTAGGGGTAGGAGGATTGTTATAGAGTAAAAGGGGGGGGGGGTAACAGGAACTAACGGGTATTATAAAGAGAGGTTGGGGCGATGAGGTGGAGAGTTGTTGTGATGGTGTTGTGGTTGTGGTGTTGGGGTATGAGAGAAGAAAGCAAAGACGATGGGGAGGGGTCTCTGACAACATGGCCACTCACCAGCACCCACCACTCGTCCACCGCGAGGCGAGGCTGAGGGACGGGTAAGCCGAGCAAAGTGCTCAAGTAAGACGGACGAAGTTTGAGCAAGGTGGGCTGCTGGTGGGGTCGATCCATTGATGACCTCACTATTGGATACCAGTACTTGAGTAGTAACTTAGTACTTATCTAGAATATCTTTCATGGGAAAATGTAAGAAAGCGTGTCAAAGGACTCAAGAGACGTAGGAATTAGCATACCGGTATAAGGAAAGGTTTGGTAGATTAGAATGAGGAATTTCTTAAATTCTTAGTAAAGATGCTTCTAAAACTGATTTTGGTGAGGATGGTAGATAAAACCATTAACTGATAGTAATCTCTTTTATCTAAACCGACCGAGGGCTCAGCGAGGCGGCGCCCTCAGCGAGGTGCGGCATGTCTTGGCATGTCTTGGCATCAACGAAAAGGCACCTTATTTTTCTTTCCTTTTTCCTTTTTCTTTTTTCTACTAACACAAACACCCCACAACATCCACTTCCGAAGCACTGATCAACTTTGGAGGTACCTACAACAAACCAACCGGAAGTTCTACCAGTTCCTCATCTGGAGCAGGGGCACTTTGGGCCCCTGCTCCTACCACTACTCCGGTTTGAAGTTCTCCTACCACTCCTGCAGTTTGAAGTTCGTGATGGTCAAATTGCTCCTCAGTCTCGACTTCTTGACCCCCTTCCAACGTTTGAGTCTCTGCTACATTCTGTGCCATATCTTCAAGGTGCTTTTCAAACTTTCTCACCTTCTG